>Ga0123355_10009420_pt1 | contig 14844 bp, 10 predicted proteins | sample TergutEmb28metaG_3_FD_89872 | JGI IMG/M metagenome (GOLD analysis project Ga0123355, IMG submission 89872) | Embiratermes neotenicus P1 segment gut microbial communities from Petit-Saut dam, French Guiana - Emb289 P1 | ecosystem: Host-associated > Arthropoda: Insects > Digestive system > Gut ...
GCTAACCACGTGACACCCCTCTATCCGCAAAAGTTGGCACTAACTTCGCCTACCGGCGGCGGCCGCTCTGTCGGTATGGTTCGCTCGCGGACTAAAGCCACGGAGTTTAGTTAGTTTAGTTTTTAGTTTAGAATAACAGATACAAATTTTCAAATGTGACAGTAGCAGTGATGGAGTTTAACTTTAATATTTTTAGCTCATAGGTAGTGAACTAAACTCAAAAAGTCTGACAAATGAAAAAGAACCAACCAGAAAAGTGATGTCAGTATTCTCAGGTATTTAACATACACAAAAATAAGGTGGGAAAGAAAAGAAAGTACCTTTCATTTCATTGTTTGTCAGTATGCTGGTTATGACAGTGATTCAGATCATGCCAGCACCTAACCACTTACAGTGTAAGTCACTAGCCAGTGAAATGTAAACAGTGACTCAGTTCCTGAAACATGACACCAGTATGGGAGATCACTGCAGAATATTTCCGGCTACTGGTTAGCCAGTGAAATATTAAAAATGGATCCAGTCATTGCTACTTCATATACTGAATAATTGGTGGCGATGGTGAATTCTAAGTAACTGGGTAAATCACTGTTATTGATATGTCACTCAGCTGTAGTTCAGTTCCTAGTAAAAGCATGGACTTTTCTCTTTGCAACATGTCCGGACAAGTCCTGGGGTCCACACCCTGCTGTAACCAGTGACTACTGACAGATCTTACTTGGGGAATAAAGCATTCAAAGCAACACACTATCATTCCCATTATAAGCTACAGTCGTCTGGTGCTTAGTTGCAATAGATAACTTCATTCTAGTTGATATAAGTCTTGAAGCTTTCGCGGCAACAGAATTAAATGAAATTTTCTTGAGCAGACAGCTGCATCAGCATGTCAAAGTTTTCCTTCACATCTTGATGTGGCTGTTTGCCTGAGAAAATTTAATTCATTCTAGTTGGTTTGGCAACAGAGTTTCATTCCCTTATTGATAAAGTATATGTACTGTCTTGTGGGTTTTGACGCTGTGTAGTATAAATGTTCGCCACAGTGAAAACCTCAACTGTCATAATGTTTCTGTCTTTTATATCATCCAGGTTTTTTAAAACATTTGTTGTGTGTTTATAACTTTTCTTTGCAGAAAGTATGAAACTCCTCATGAGAAAATTCTGCCCTTGCCACTTACCAAGCTTGTGCAATTGTTTAAGTCAGAACAATTCTTTAAATTGCTTGGTGACCTCACAAAACTGGAGTTGACACCATCTCAAAATAGTAAGTGACACATTCTGTATTATATTGTTAGTAGTGTATGTCAATTTCTTCTGCTTCAAATAGTGATTAAATTACCAGAATAGCGTAGTAGGTATAGTGCCTCACTATAGGCTGGATGGTCCGCAGTTCAAAACCCCAGTGTGAGTGAGATGTTCTGGACTAGTTCAGACCAGCCCTGAGGCCCACCCAGTCTCTTGTACAATGGGTACTGGGTTTCTTTCCTGGGGTAAAGTGGTGGGGGCATGGAACTGACCACCCACTCCCTCCTAGTGCTGGCATCAGGTGTGGGTGGAGCTATACCTCTGCCTCCGATCTGTGTCCTCTTGGCATGTTACGGAGAGGGATTAAAACAGTTTGTGTTACCTAAGTACATTTGTACTCAGTTTTCCTTTATTCCACAATTTTCAGTTCTCTGTCCCCACAGCACATGGTTTGCCTTGAATGATATATGTGTAGGGTGAAGAGTAACCTATTATTGGATGCATTTTGGAAAATTGTGACTTTAGAGACAGAGAAGGACATTGCAGCATCAAATTAAGATGGATTTTTTAGAAGGTGGATTTTGAGGATGTGAGGTACATGAAACTCATTCATGACTTTGTCACAGAGCAAGCTGCACTGAATACAGCAGTGTTGGGGTCACACTGTTTGGGAAATGTAGTACTGTGATAGACAGGAATGATAAAAATAAGAATAAAAGTTGTTGTGTGTTTTGCTTTTGTAGATGCACCAGGAATAGTGATTCCCCAGTGCTCATATGAAGTACAGCGGTGGCAGAAAGGTTTCTACACTCTGCTGTCTGATGACCATGTTCATAATGAATATGTATTGGATGTCATCATCCATTTCAATGTTCATAATGTGAAGCAGCTGCAAGGAGGTTTTGTTTCCTATGTAGCCCATGATGCAGATGAAGAGGTATATTGATTCATTTTATTTTCATGTACTTGCATAAAGATAATTTTTAATTAATAATTTATTTATTTAGTTGCAGTTCATTGTTTACACAGATCCATGCATATGCAACACCAGGTCCTTGTGGAGCACAGATTCCTGAAATATTCTGTGTTCTCTGGATAAGAAGTTCATGTATGCGAAGGTGTGCAGTGTAGGAAGTTAGGTTTTGAAGTCATGCCAAAACTTTAATGAGGAATGTTTTCATTTTTCTCTGCATGTAAGGTTCTAGGGTAAAAAGTTTTCCTGCTTTAGAAATTCATTGTCTTCAGATTGGTGTAACAAATATTTCTCATTTAAGACTGTGAAACACTTTAAAACCTTTTTAATTTTGTGAAGGTCAAATTGTTCCACAGTCGATAATGGATTGCAGACTAGTTCATCACTCTAATGGTCATCACAGGTTTACAGAAACAGATACCACTTGATAGAAGAGTTCGAAGAGAGATAAAATTACTAGATAAACTAACATAAAAGTGGCACAACTTTATTCCAAATATCTATGCGGATCTTCACACATCATTTCACTAACTCTACATGGCAGGTAAATCCACTCACCTGAAACGTACCAGACACAAGGATATACGTGACAGGGGTAATACCTGAGCTTTTCCATGTAAAACTTGCACACAGAACAGGGAAAATTGCTCTTGTACTTTTACATTTCCTCTACTTTGGCATATGATGAAACTGAGTGTCATTAAACTTCAGCCCTTAAAGGAAATTGGTTTTTGGAATATGAAATTTCGGAACTTTCATAATTTCGTTAAATATACCCAGCACTGACTCTTTCAAATACACTGTCTCCAGATCAGTTCAAGGTAGACAGCTGAATGAAAGCTCATTTTAAACATGTTGCACACTTTGCACCTGTGCATAATTCTTCAACATGGTCCAAATTGTAGGCAGATGTGAATAGCATTAGCAGCTGAAGCACCTACAAAATGCTAATGCTGCTGCCACCGCTGCTGCTATCAACACTGGTCTCAAAATAATGTAATTTTTTTTTTTTTTTTTAATTTCAGTTGCTGACTGTTGTACCAAGTTACAATGCTCTTGCTTTGGCATACAGAGATAAAGGCACTCTCTGCTTCGTGAAGTACATTAGTAATGTCTTCTCTGGGAACTTTCATATGCTACACTTCACATATTATGAGAGCTCCACAGCATCCAGTTCAGAAGAGGTAACAGAAACTACATCCTAGTAGATAGCTGACAAGAAAATAATGCTTGTAAATGCAGTTACATGCAGTATTATCATGTTATAACATACTGCTTTACATTATGTGCAGACTGCAAGCTCAGGGTTTTAAAAGGTGTGTAAAAATTACAGTCAAGTCATTTATTGTTAACCCTGTCACCTGACAGATCCATAAACTTTTCAAAAGTGAGATCTCCACAGACTGCAGTCTCGTGCTTCAACTTTCAATTTCTAGTATCCTCTCTTTTCTGTAAGGTCATCTAGTAACTGCTTATAACAGTCAAGTATCATTACAAAATTGAATGACAGTGGTATGTCATCCTGATGGTAATACCCTGAACTTTATCCATTGTCTGATTAAAGTACAACATTCCAAACATACCAGATTTCAGCAATTGAAAGGGATGAAGATATGTATATGAACCACCACTTGTACTGATTATTAAGTATTAAATAATCTATCACAAAACTGTAGCAAGTAAAATATATTAAATCAATAGAACAGAATGTATGATAGAATTATTTTGTGGGAAACCAGCGTGAGTCTAAAAGGAGAGAACTATGCAAATCCAGGTGCCAGGTAGAAAACACTAAGATGGCACAAATAAAACTTGTAACAGATATTATTTGTACAGGTGCCCTAGATGGCTGGGGGTGCACATAGTCTGAAAGTTGCAAAATAAAGCAAAAAGGGACTAGTAGTGCTGAATACACTATAGAGTATGTGTAGCTATACAGGCCCTGCAGAGAGATGGGTGTACAAAGTGAACTTGCTTTATGATCAAGAACTATGCAAAACAGAGAAAAAGGAAGTGAATGGATAAAGTCCAGTTGAAGTACCTTATTAACAAATTGCAATTAAGAACATCATACATCTCTGCTGTTCAGAATGAAATATGAATATATGTGTAGTAGCACTTGTGAATATGGTGATGCACTTTCGGATTCCATAAAGTGCGGGGAATTTCTTAACTAGCTCCAGAACCAGTTAGCTTCTCAAGAAGGACTCTGCTCCATGGAGTAAGTAAGTGTAGTAAAATACACTACGTAATGCTTGCTCAACACCTCACTGTCAAGTGCCAGGTAGAAAACTGTGGCATAATTTTATAAAGTTTGATGTGAAATTCTCAACTGCAGTGATTGATTCTCAGGTTATTTAGTGACACTTCCTTAACTGGTTACTGGTAGGCTAAAAGACTGATGAACTTTAAAGGATGTGTAATAAAGTTTTTCAAGATGCCTTTCCAGCATTTTCCTAGACAACTGAGGAAAGCATTAAAACCTTAGGTAGTTATGGGCCAGATTTTCAACATGGATGGAGCAGGCAGACCAAGAGATATAGGAAGGGAAGGTATGTAAACCGAGCGAATGAGACAGCTGCCCTTTTTAGGACAACTTGTGTCTAAGAAAAACCGTGTTGGTGGCCCTGAAAAGGGTCATAATGCTCAACATCATGTATCCTCAGCAGGAGGCTTCCTCCATTCCTTCAGAGTGAATAAGATTCCATAAATGGATTCTTTAAAGCACACTATTACTACAGAGACACAGAGTATTGAATTCTGAAATTTTATTTTCAGTTTTATATTAATGACAGGCATGTCAGAACAAAATAGTTCATCAAAAACATCAACATATAATCTTGTAACTAATGAAAAGTTTTTTGTGTAATAAGAACCAACGAAATGCACACTTTTTCATTAATGTTTTAATTTAATTATAGTGTCTTCGACATGTTTTGAAACATCCAAGTGTTCATCCTCAGGAAGACTTGTACATGCAGTTTTATGGTCTTTCATGCTGAAATTATAATAAAAGGCCATATAAATTGTCTAAGTATAAAATATTAAGTACATAAAATATAAATAAAAGTATAAAATGGTTTTGATTTGTGGTGACATGTTTAGTTATAAAGTGTTACATTAGAAGTTTTTTAACTAAGAATATATAGAATTCTGTAACATTAAAAGTATTTCAGGTTTTCTGTCAGCAGTATGGGAAGGGGTAATGTTTAAATTCTGGAATGTGAAAAGAAATGTACCGTATTTCAGTTCTTCTATCACCTACAACTGAAATACAATAGGGTTTTGCACACCTTATTTTACACTTTCTACCAAACTGAGAATTTTCAGTGTGCCCCACTTTGATAGTGAGCAATAATGGACACGAACTGGCCCATGTCTGAGCTATCAAAATAGTGATGTCTTAGAAGGGCAGCATCCTGTTTTCTGATGTTGAAGCTAACTTGCTCTCAGGAGTTACATGTCAGTGCATGTATCAGTAATCTGCAGAAAATAAGTGAAACCTAAAATATAAAATCACATAGATGATGATAACTGCCATGTGTTTCAAGAATCTCTTTTTTTAGATGCTTTTCTTTTATGTGTTTCTTCCTTTTGCCCATCATCCTGAACCTTGCATGTATCAGCCCTGGTTCTCTTTTTGCCATGTCTGGAGTTGCGAGGTGAGTTTGATTTCTGAACTGCATGTTTTGTTATTTCAGATTCTTTTGTTTTATGCTGTTGTTTTAACTTGTTGGCATTTACTGTGTACTGAATCATATTAACCAAAAATCTCTTGTTGGTGGGTTGTAGGGGGCATTTCTGCCATGCCAAGGCACCACCAACAGCCGCCCTCGATGCACCTCGTTGTGCTTCTCGCAGCAGTTCTTCCTCAGCAAGTCTGTAATGCATATACCACATATAAACACAGACACACATACAACTATAACTGACATATTTGTGGAAGTACCTCACTGTTCATAGCATTGGACATTTTACAATGTAGGTATTTCCAACTGTAAAAAAATGTTTTATCTCAGTGAAGTCTTGAACTACAGGAAGTATTTTTTATCACCAGACTGAGCACTGCAGAGTGGGCAGCATCATCAGTCTCTGTGCAAGATCGATGTTTGCACTGAGGCAAGTGGGCGTGGCAATAAAAAAATACTGTCTTTGCATATAACTTAAGCAGCTGCAGATAAAGGCTGTGTTTGGATTACTTTTCTCCATAAATGTAGTTGATGTTCCTCAATTGCTTTATCAAATTTTATCTTCACCATATTGTCACCTACAGTAAATTCATCATCATTTCAGGATTCATCTGTACAGGGGAAACAAAAATAATACAAGCCATTAGATGAGTAAGCTTCAGTAGCTTACAATTGAGCCAACTAATGCAGATACCATCATCATGTCACATATCACAGCACATGGCCTGTTATGCTGTGCTTTCAGTGGACTTCCTAAACTCTTAGGCTTGTAGGCTACAATCTGTTTTGATATCCTCATGTCTCATGTTTTAGTTACTTGTGCATGTGTGTGTTCACATAATGGTAACTACATTTCTTGCTAGCTGAGCAACCACTGTATGTGGCTGCAGTTGGCAAAGTGTGGTTGCAGCTAAGCTCACCCTAGAATTGCCAGGCAGCATTATATGGCTTTCACAAATATTTACTCTGTTCGCAGTACATTATCAAGAAGAATGAGATGGGTAGGGAATGTAGCACCTATAGGGGAGAAAGAGGTGCATACAGGGTTTTGGTGGGAAAATCTGAGGGAAAGAGACCATTTGGAAGATCCAGGCATAGATGATAGGATAATATTAAGTAGGGTCTAAAGGAAGTAGGATGGGGGGACATGGACTAGATTGGTCTGACTTGGGATAGGGACAGGTGGCAAGTTCTTGAAAATGCAGCGATGAACCTCTGGGTTGCATAAAATCCAGGGAATTTCTTGACTAGCTAAGAACCTGTTAGATTCTCAAAAAAGACTAAGTTGGCAGTACATTAATCATTTGAATCACTATGGGAGTTATTGGAATGCTTGTTGATGTGTATGCAGTGCTTTCCACTCTTTGACAGTACATTAATAGTTTCGGTCACTATGGAAGTTTTTGAAATGGATAATAAATGCTTGATGGTGTGTGTGCAGTGCATTACTTTTACCAGCTTGTCTCTTCACTCCCACACCAACTGACAAGTCATGTGGTCAATATTATAGGTGCAGGCAAAATTTTCGTAATCTGGACAATACAAAATGTGAACCCACACCCGGAGAACAAAAAGTGTGTGGGTGGGGCTACAGAAAACGTGGGATGAATTAGCATGTTACTGACAGTAAACAAATGACGTGTAGCAGCATAAATGAATTTAAGAAGGGCTACCAATTTACAACTTTGTTGGCTTGGGGATTTTGCGGGTTCCCACAACGTATGTGGAATTCAAAACAACCGTGTCGAAATCCATACACCCGAGCCCGATTATTTTGAGGATGCAACTACTACTCAAAACTGGGAATGATACATAATGATGTACAATCCCCATAGTGAAAAGTTATTGTAACTATAAATTAACCACCATCAGTGCACCTTTTTGTACTCGCATGCCCCAAACGAACTATCGGACTACAAACACTACAACAGCGTTACGCAGTTGATGAAGGAGTTGTAACAACGCTTAATTTATATCTCATTACGCAATGAAATTTCAACATACTTATCTAAATCTAGTTTTTCACCCATTCACTTTAACGAAACTTGTTTTAACCCATAAATGCAGCCGCATGAGAGTTCTCGACATACTAATCCGTGATGTTTGCCAACACTAGAATCACAAATTACCAGATGTCGGGATCAGTCTGGGTTTCATAGTGTCTACAGATAACCAACACACAAATACGGAACTGCATTTTGCTGTTCAAGTAGACCATCGAGCGCTGTTAAAGCTGTGACGTAGGGCGTCGCAGATGACTGTGTTTTGTAAAACCAAGGTTATAACTAATAGTTACAATGGTCACTGATCCTGCATACGGTGTCCAACTGTGAACTGTGTTGCCAACATTCAGGAGGTACTCCCTGCCTCTATCTTCAGGGTCCAAGTCAAATTGTGAATACTGATAGTGATTACCAAGCAAACGGCTAAAGGCAGAAGCTTGTGCATATGACAGGCGGTCATCCTTTTCGCTTGGTTAAGCCATTCCTGCATACAAAACGCATAACCAATCAGCGAACAATGAAGGGATAGAATTGGCACGAGGCGACGTCCAGTGTTAAGTTAAACAATTTGGTACGAAATAGTTCGAAAGAGCAGACAAAGTCTTATAAACCACTACGTGCTTCGATGGTGTTCGTCAGTGTTCAGTGTCCATGATATCCGTATAGATTGGTGTCCACGTACCCACGGATTAGAGCACAGATAACAGAAAGAGTAATGGCAGACACGTGTACCTAGTCGACTCGGAAGAAGGCATTTGTTTTGCGAGGAAGATGGCGACCTTCCAGCAAGGTCATTGGCTGTTGTTGGTAATATTTTGCGTATTATTGATTGTAGAACTGAAAATTATTGTTAATTGAGTTGTACACTCTAATTATCGCAAGTTTATTCATTGCAGAACGCAGCAAAATTAACTCGACGGGCATTTTCAACTTCAAGAATTGTTTATGCACAACAGGTATAAACCAAGTTTTTACTATTGGTTTCTTATACTCGTAGCGTGGAACCGGGATAGCGTAGTCGGTATAGCGATTCGTTACGGTCCGGGGATCGAATCTCGGTGGGGGGCGAGATTTTCCGCACCTGTCTTTCCCGGGGTTAAAGCGGCCGGGTCGTGGCGTTGATCACCCACCCCTATGTGGCGCCGGGGTTAAAGAAAGAATAGAGCTATACCTCTGCTCCCCTTCTGGGCCTTCGTGGCTTGTTCTAGGGTGAACTTTACCTTTATACCTGTGGCGTATGTTTCTCACTGAAAAGATTTTAAGCTGTGTTAATATAATGCTGTAATGGTGATCTGGAAATACAGATTATAGAAAATATTGCTGAAGACATATACAAAAATGAATAATTAGTTTGTACATTGATTGAACTTCATGTCATGCCTGTACTAATCTCTAAGGTGTGTGGATAATGTAACATCTTCAAGATTAAAAGTAAAGACCCTGCAAGCTGGTGTGTACTCCATATCATGTAGTGGGCATCCTTATGTAATCCCAGCATTGAAAACAATTTTGTAATTGTGCATTCTTTTTCCATGAATTTGATATTTGTTTGATATTGTATACCATAACATTATAAAGACAGTTTACACAAGATTTCACTTTCAATTGAAACACAGCTTTGGTCTGGATGATAGTGAAATCCACTCTGGTCAAACCATTAATTTGTAGTGGCAGATTTTTCTTTGTGGTTGTGATCAAAGTGTGAACAACCAGTCAGCTATGTGTACTTGCATTATAATTAATTTACCTGGCCATCATATGAGTAATTCAGTACAGCCTATTAACACGTAAGTTTATGACAACGTAAATCCCGATTTTCCCGAGTTTTTAAGCAATTGGAACTTCTTAACCTTTATTAATTAAATAACCTAATAAAATATAGTCTAACACAACTTTTTTATTAAGTATTTTATAAATTTTACAGCTTTCAGCTACATGTTTTGGCTTTTTAGAGCCATCTTCAGGCTGAATGTAAGAAGTTGTTAAAATATGAACTGTAGTAAGACACAAGACTATATAAATACATAAAATCTTTAAGATTGATAAAATATGATATAAACAGGGCTGTTGTGGTTTTTGGGCTGTTCTGATCTGAGGAAACTTGTGGGTATCGCAAGTATGTCTTCTTGGTGAATTTATGTAATCTTTAACAATAAATGTTTCATAAGGATATGGATGAATATTACTATATTATACGTGGGTGGTGTGTTTATTGTTGTCGTACTTACAGTTTAGGTGTGGGTTTTTTTAATGTATTTTACATGTCGCGTAGTACTGTCATGGAGTATATTTTGAAGGTTTGTATTATATAAGCAGCACAGTGTATTTTCTTGTTGAATGAAATAGTCTGTAATGATATAAATTTTTATATAATGTGAGAAATGTAGTATTATATTATGTGGGTGTTGTGTCCTCCATACTATGATGGTACACGACATGTTAAAAAAAACACGCACACAAAACCAACACCCACACCTAAACTGTAAGTACGATAACAAAAAACACACCACCCATGTATAATACAGTAATATTCATCCATATTTTTATGAAACATTTATTGTTACAGATTATATAAATTCACCAGGAAGACATACTTACAACACCCACAAGTTCCATCAGATCAGAACAGCCCAACAACCACAACAGCTCTCTTTATATCATATTTTATCAATTTTAAAGATTTTATGTATTTATATATCCTTATGTTATATTTAATATTTTAACAACTTGCCATTGTAATGTAAATGAGATCTTGTAGCTGAAAGCTGTAAGTTCATAAAATATTTAGTAATAAAAGTTGTCTTAGTCTATATTTTATTACATTATTCAGTTAATAGAGAAAAACACAATGGGGATTCCGTGCTTTAAAATTAATCCTAACCTTTTTTGTTTGTAGTGTGATCATTGGGTGTGTGACTTTACATAGTCCGTGCAGTGGTTACTAATGTTTTGGAGGAACATACTTCCCTAATTTCCAGAATACAGAAGAGCAAGGATTGTTAAGGTACAGCCTATATAGGAAACGTGAAGGGAAATAGGTAAAGGAAGACAGGAGGAGTGGCAAATAAAGCCAGGGATTGTGAAGAAGAAAATGAGAGCTCAGTTGGGATTGTGGGCCTTGAAAGGGGCCACAACTCCAGGACAGGGGGCCTTGAAGTAGTAACAGCAGAAGACCGTGAGCCCTGAAAATTGTTAGAATGAAAGGGCCATTTTGTTGTTGAAAATTTCTGGAGGTTTCACACGGTACTGGTCTGTTCAGTTTGAGTAAGGCGTGTTTGTTTACAGATGACAGTGCGAGATGCTCTTAATACTGGTTTGGATGAAGAAATGGAGCGTGATGAACGAGTATTTCTTATGGGTGAAGAAGTGGCTATGTATGACGGAGCTTATAAAGTGTCACGTGGACTGTGGAAGAAGTATGGAGACAAAAGAGTCATTGATACACCGATAACAGAAATGGGATTTGCCGGAATAGCAGTTGGAGCCGCAATGGTGTGTTGTCAGATTTTTTTATCCGTAAATCTCAGCATTTCAGTCATAAAATCTGCATTACATTGACAGTTAATTTTATTATGTTTCCTAATCACAGACGTTTGAATTTGATGCAGACTAGACAACAGGCTGGATGGCAGTGTCAAGGGATTTTTGTTTACTCCAGTATGTCTAGACTGGCTCTGGGGCTCACCCAGCCTCCTATTCAGTGGGTACCAGGATAAAATGGGTGAAGTTATGGGTGCATGAAGCTGACCACTCACATACATCTTGTGCCAAGGTTAACAATGATTGGAGCTGTGCATATACTCCCCCTGTATACCGTCATGGAATTTACGAGAACAACTTCACTGTGTTGTGTTCCATGCACAGTAACTTAGAAAATCAAGTAGTTCACTGTTTTGTCTACTTGAATAGGAGGTATAACAATGAAGGAAGGCTAGAAAATACTTTATTCTGTCAAAACAATCTTCCCAGGATCATAATTCGTGTTAGAAACTGAGTCCAGGAAATATGAATGGATTTGGAGGACGAGAATTGGATTTTGCTTTTGTAGGGTAAGGTTTAGTATAGGTTTTTGTGGTGACAGGACATATTACCTGGTGTGGTAAATAGGTATTTGTAGCTTATTGACTCGGTACTTTAGTACAAATGTTTGTACATAGCAGGAGATGGTTTGTGGAACTGGTATAATTTAGTCAGTATGGTGAGAAGGCCAGTGTGCACAGATCCCAGGTGACAAATTTTATATGGTGACACCTTATATTTTCAGTATAATTGCGCAGGTATGGTGAGGTTCAAAGTCAGTCCAGAATTATGGGTCCTCATTGTGGAATGTGTTTCTTGTTATGTTTTACCTTTCTGATCCTAGAATTTGGAGGTGGCTTGTAGATTTTTTAAAAAATGTGTTCATCCCTTCAGTAGGCTATAGGCTTGACAACAAAGAAATTAAATACAACTTATAATATGAGCAACTACATAAAAACTAAACCTGGCCATGGGCAGCCAGATCTGTTTTAGAGGGCTGCATGATAAAGATTAATGTACAAATGCCACAAGAAAATATTTTGCATTTCGCAGAATTTTCTTCCCTTTGCAAGATAGATGGTCAGGTAAGACAATAATGTTATAATAATACAAAACAGACAAAAGGCAGTGTTTTATTTATTGTAAGTTTTTAATTAGTTTCTTTGTTTTTCAGGCTGGCTTACGTCCAGTTTGTGAATTCATGACATTCAACTTTTCAATGCAAGCAATAGATCAGGTTATAAACTCTGCAGCCAAGACATTTTATATGTCAGCAGGCAAAGTAAGTTAAAAGATGTAATGGTTCTTTTCTTCTTAGTCACTCTCCATTGAAATTCCTGTGAGTTTCTGTGAGGGGACAAAGAATTTAATCTTTATGTTCCACAGATTGTTTAACAGATGTTATTTTGACTCATAGTTTAAATGTTCTTAGCATTTTACAAAGCCTTTATTTAGAAAAATTAGCACATAATTTGTTACAATAGCTGTAATATGTCTGTAAAAATACAAAACACTGAAAGAAGTACTTCCAAACAGGCTGGTATGCATCTATGGATTCCTACCAATTATCTGAAGGACACTCACTTCCGGAATTACCTTTGAATCAAACGTTGATGGCATCAATTTGTGGAAACTGAAAAGGAAGAGTATAAGGTCTCAGAGGAGCTGCATTATTCCTTCCTGTCACTATTGATAACATTTTGTTACTTGGAATGTGTACACATTGTAAACCCCTTGATGTTGATGCCAGTCATATGCATGTTCAGATTATTTTGTTTAGTTTATGAGGGGATGCTGATAAGTCCTTAGCCTGACCAGGAAGGAAACAAGCTACAGCGACCAACCTCGGGATTTATTCAAGATATTCCCCACAGAGCTCAATACACTTCTTAGCCCATTGCTCTAACTTTTGCAAGCCACTCAAAAAAATTCAGGTTGCCCAACCAGGTCTCCACTGCAGCAGTGACCTCCGTGTCAGATGAAAAATGGCGACCTTTCAATTGTTTTTTCGGTTCGGGGTATGGGTGGTAGTCCGATGGGGCAAAATCCGGAGAATAGGTTAGGTGATCAAGACACTGGAAGCCTAGGTAGGCCAGTTTCTTCTGGGTTGCAAGTTACTGGTGAGCTGGGGCATTGTCGTGCACGAATAAGACCCCCTTGGTGACCTTCCCGCAGCATTTTTCCTTCCAAATGTACTTCAATCGCACCAGCAGAGATGAGTAATACTCCATGTTGATAGTTTGGCCCTTTGGAAGATAATCAACGACGAGGATGCCTTCTTGATCCTAAAAAATTGAGGCAAGAACTTTTCCAGAGGATTTTTGCACTCAGAATTTTTGGGGTGGGATGAGCTGCTATGCTGCCACTCCGTTGATTGTTGCTTTGTCTCCGGGTCATGGTGATATATCGAGGTTTCGTCCATGGTCACCAATTGCGACAGGAAATCATTTGGATCATGCCGAAAAAATTCCAAAACTTGCTCAGACGACTGGCACTGTTGACATTTTTGATCTGCGTTCAGGCATTTTGGGACCCACTTTGTGGAGAGCTTCTGCATGTCCAAATCTTCATGAATGATGGACCCAACCCACTCACGTGAGATGCCCAGTTGCTCAGCTATTGATTTAGCTGAAATCCAGTAGTCTTCCAAGATTAGCTTGTGAATTTGATCAATAATCTCCTGGATGGTTACTGTTTTGGGTCGTCCAGGACGAGGCGCATCACAGGTGTAACAATCGCTGCATTTAAACTGGGCCACCCAGTTTTTGATGGTGGCATGCGATGTTGCATGTTCCCCTACTGTTTCTATCAGAATGGTGTGAGTTTCCTTCGGTGCCTTGCCTTGCAGGGGGAAAAAAAACTTGATGACAGCTCACGTCTCCATGTTGTTGAAATTATGTCCGTCACCTGACATGCTTCCTATCGGCCTCTGTGACAAGAAAAGACTTGCAATTCGGCACATTAACAGGCCCCTCTTTCCAACGACACTTTCAACTCTGTCCAGCAACATTGGGAATTAGGTTGGGCTAAGGACTTATCAGCATACCTTCGTAATTACGTTCTGAATAGTTCATAATTGCATTGTGTGATGAACGTATTTTTATTGTGTAGGTGAATGTACCAATAGTTTTTCGTGGACCGAATGGGGCAGCAGCAGGTGTTGCAGCACAACATTCACAGTGTTTTGCAGCCTGGTATAGTCATTGCCCAGGACTAAAGGTGAGGTCACTGAACAAATACCTGATGTGAAGATGATTCCTTAGATCTGTATACATACAACAAATTATTGTTGAAAAATTTGCACTATTGTTTCCCCCCCCCCCCCCATTTTTTTTTTTTTTTTTTTGTTTTGTTCTTTTTTTTTTTTTTGCCTTTTCTATTTCAAATTATAAAATGTGTTTTTATTTTTTTTATTTTTAAA
>Ga0123355_10009421_pt1 | contig 14843 bp, 10 predicted proteins | sample TergutEmb28metaG_3_FD_89872 | JGI IMG/M metagenome (GOLD analysis project Ga0123355, IMG submission 89872) | Embiratermes neotenicus P1 segment gut microbial communities from Petit-Saut dam, French Guiana - Emb289 P1 | ecosystem: Host-associated > Arthropoda: Insects > Digestive system > Gut ...
GGGAGAGGGGGTGATCGCCCCTTTTTTTTTTTCCCCCGGGGTGGGAGAAAGAGGGGAAAAAAAGGGGGGCGCCCGCCCTCCCCCTCGGGGGGGGGGGGGGGGGGGGGGGTTGAAGCCCCCAACACCCCGCTACGCATTGAAAAGAATCCTGACAGGACCCTCCGAGCCGATCTGGAAGTTCTGGAAAAGAGATTAATGTCTTTCCCCTACCGGGAATCTAAACACAATTCTTCGGCTGTTCGTCCAAAGCATAGTCAATACACAGACTAAGCTAATCCGGCTCCAGTCTGCTAATCAGTCTCCAACTCCATTCCATTCAATTCAGTTCTTGTTTATTACTGTGCCGAATCAACGGTTTGATGGCCAATTACAGGAACAGCAAAACTTAGACACAAATAACAAAGGGTAAATCCCACACAACATGATATGCTGCCACAACACCTCGTTTGCAAATACGAATTGAATCGCGAATACTATAATATAACTTTAGCAAGGAACAAAGCTCCCTGATGATGATCTGACAAGATCGAAACATGTCGGAGTGTTTTAAAGTGTTTTAAAAGTGTTTTATCTGAAATTTTATGTGCATTCGTTGGTTGATAAATTGAAGTGATTCTACGAAAATGCACGATGCTACAATAAGACTCCAGTAATTAATTGGGGTACCTTATAAGAATGAATTAATGACACTATCAAATCTAAGTACGATCATTTGCCTTCTGTAGACATCTCAGTCACTACAAAGTGACTGCTGCAGTGGTACACCTGGAAGAGGGACGGGCATGTTCTTTAATAAGTATAGTGAAGAGATAAAGTCTTTTTACCATACGTTACAACACAGTTAAATGTGGACCACACGTTTGTCTGATTGATCTGTTCTCCAAAAATAAAACCGTCCCTCCCTGTTTACCCGCTAATGTAGGCCTAAAAGAACAAAGAGCACTTTCTCTTTACTATAATAGTTGTTAGCAATGCTCATCTTTTATCTGACTCCCTTAAAATCCAGCTGCACAAATAAAATTTACGATTGTATTGTAGGGACTGAGGCCCAGTTTGTTGTCGCTGACATTTTATATGCAGTGAACACAATTTTTTCCAATGCAGTCCACTTTCTGGGAGGGGGAAAAAACCAAACAACCTTCGAACTTTCCCAGAATGTTTTCTTATTCTGGTTACGGTATGTCTACTCAGCACCGCATCTGCGCTCCGTGCTGCTGAACGTTGTGTGAAATTTCCAATAAAAGCGAATGAACCAACAATGTGGTACTTTTCCAATCAAAAATGGACGTCAGCTTAATAGTCTGATATACCAGAATTTATTCTATAAAATACTGAAACGATGAAGTGAAAGCTATAACAAACCAATACCAGTAGAGCACTGTGTTATTGGGTATTAATGATTGTCCTAAACATCAACCCCAGTTAATATTGCGAGCAACAAAGGCTTGTTTTCAAATGTTGAACTTCTATCTGAACATGACAAGAATACTGGTGCCTAAATGCGTGAATAGTTGGAGCAGTAGAGTGGAATTTTCTTCACTGGCTTCCTCAGAAAATATAGGCCAATTCATGAAGATCGCTTCCCTTTCGAACTAATAAATACCTTTTAATAATAGTAATAAAAATAATAATTCCTGGAGGATGCCGGAAACATTCCAGACTTTCTAGTTCAAGGAATCACATACCTACTACCGAAAAGCCAAGACTGTCAGGGTCCGTCCAAATATAGGCCAATAACTTGCCTCTGCACAATCTACAAGATACACACGGCGTGTATAGCTGAAAAGATTTATAAGCATCTAGACGCAAAAAAACTCTTAGCAGAACAACAGAAAGGATGTATAAAAAACTCCCAGGGCTATAAAGAGCAACTAATAATAGATTCGGTAGTATTGGAACAGGCGCATAAAGATAACCGAAACTTGTACGTAGCGTACATCGATTATCGTAAGGCTTTTGACTCAGTGCCACACAGTTGGCTTATATACGTATTACAAATATACAAAATAGACCCACTGATCATTAACTCATTACAACAGTTGAAGAAGATTTGGACAACTACCCTCCAAGTCAAAGCGAAAAATACTCGGATTATGAGTGACCCGATCCATATACAACGAGGAATATGCCAAGGGGATAGTCTTAGCCCGTTATGATTTTGCGTTGCACTAAACCCCTTTCTTACCTGCTCAACAGAACAAACTGTGGTTTTGGTATACACTCTGATAAGCAAGAAATGCAACGATTGAATCATCTTTTAGACACGGATGATATTCAATTATATGCAGCTACAAACACTCAACTACAAGAACTTCTACCGCTCACTCAAACTTTTTCAAGAGGTATGAAAATGGTATTTGGGATCGACTAGTGCAAAATATGTATTGCAAAGGGGATACTAGAAATGACAAACTTCACAACAGAGCATGAAGATAAAATGGAAACCATGAACTTGGGCCTTATGCAAGCTAAAGAAATTAAGCATGCCCGAGTGAAACAGAAGCTAGTCGAAGAATACTTAAAACGCACAAAAAAGCATATTAAAGACAAAGTTGAATGGAAAAAATACGATAAAAGCTACTTATGCGACATCAGTACTAACTTTTAGTTTCGGAATTGTGAAATGGACACCTACAGACTTAGAGAACCTCCAAACTAAAATGAGAACGTTACTCACGAGACATAGATTTCACCACCCCGTGTTGCAAAGGAAAGACTTACTCTACCACAGCAAATGGGTCGCAGAGGATTGACTGATATACTCGACTGCACGATAAACAGGAGAAGCTCCTTCAGACATACTTCTTAAACAAACAGGTCACGTCGTCTCTTCATGCTGCAGTAGTAAAAGCAGATGATAGGTGCACACCACTGGACTTAGTCCGCGCGAATGCAAATGAACTCGCCACAGATGAGGAATATAATAACAAAGTCAAGAGATAATGGTCCCAAAAAGCCTTGCATGGCCGCCATCCGTATGACCTCAGCCAACAATATGTGGACATAGAAGCGTCTAACAAATGGCTGACAAACTCGGATTTATTCGCCGAAACAGAGGGCTTTCTAGCAGCATTACAGGAACAAGTCACACTAAGAAGAAACTAGAAGAAATATATTTTGACGCAACCAAAAACCAATGAACTGTGCAGAAGATGTGGAAAAGAATCGGACACAACCCAACACATTACTGCAGCATGTAAGCAACTAGCACCTACAGAGTATGTAAAAAGACATAATGGACTAGCCAAAGTTATCCATCAGAAACTGGCAGAAGCAGCTGAATTGATTGACGACAAAAGTCCATATTATAAGTACACACCAGCCAATGTACTGGAGAATGAAAATTTCAAGCGGTATTGGAATCGCAGCATACTTACGGACAAAACAATACATTTTAATCGAGCTGACAACTTTTATGAATAAAAAAACAAAGAACACCTTTTTGATAGACATAGCTGTCCCGAATAAACACAATCTCGCCAAAACAATAATTGGCAAACAAAACAAGTACCAAGAACTAGCGAAAGAAATATGTGCTATGTGGAAGCAAAAGGCAGCATAAATGATCCCGATAATAATATCATCTACGGGAGTAATTCGAAAGCTACTATCACAAAGTTTAACGAGACTTAACTTGCACCCGAATACATATACACAACTTCAAAAATCTGTAATTCTTGGCACATGTTCAATTGTAAGAAACTTTTTAAACTACAAATAAGACCACCGAGCCTAATCCTGCTGATTACTACATCACAGGATATGTGAATATTTCCCAGCCAAAGCTGAGAAGTGAGAAATTCGATAATAATAATAATAATAATAATAATAATAATAATAATAACAATAATAATATCATATTAATAAACGCCCTGCATTTGTATGTTCCACAATGGAATTGTTGTGGCTCTGCATATTTCCAAAGACGTTAAACTGCAAACCCCACCCCCCCACCCCCGATTCCAACCGCTTCCACGGGCAAGGTTTAGAATATCACACGGTTTGTCACAGTCTAAATTAACGTTCGTAGTTGTAGGGTATCTTGCGTCTCGATTAGTTTTCGTCCCCGACGCCTTTTTTTTTTCGGGAATCCTTTCAATTTAGTTTCTTCTACATTTGTAGTCTTTCTTCTTCTTCTTCATTTCCAGTTTCCTCAACTAGTCTGCTAGTTGAATTCCTTTGTTATAAAAACATCACTGTAAATCTTGTGTAGTTGTCTATCTCAGTGACAAAAGTTGGACTAACTGAAGCCTCATTTTATTGCTAGAGTAAACAAAACTGAAATTCAAATGTGTTAGCATTCGCGGTTCCTATAAGGAAGATTAACTTGTCTGTAGCAACTACGGAAGTTATTTTGAGTTCAGATTGTGTTAATGTAGGTTGAAATGGTAAGGAGTAGGACTGAAGGAGTCTAAGGTTCTATTCTGGCATTCGCCCGCAGACTGAAAAATAAACAAGGTGGTTCTAAGGGAGTGTACAGGGTTCTTCGGCCCATTCTTTAACTGGTTTGCTTGTAGATATAAGCTGCATGTTTTAACTGCTGCACCGTGTCTCATTATGCACAAAAAATTATTTTTTTTGCATCGATGTGCACAATAATTTGAAATAGCCGTAACGTTCCTGGGAATGTTCCACAAAGATTTAGGTTGAAACACGTCAGGTAACTAAGCACAAAGTAACCTATATATCTCTCGATTACATATAGTCACCCTAAACTCACACGCCATTACACAAGAGTAAAAGGAGTGTATGTAAACTTATCTACTTTCTAAAACACGCCACACATAAAATAATAATTTTTACAGCTTTCTGTTATCACCGTGAAAACGTTCTCGTACTCCGAGGATATTGCACAAAACCGAATGGACTTTTTAACATTTTGAGACATAGGTTACAGTGCGCGAACGAATACGACCTAGCCTGCTCGCTTTCGCTTCGTGCAGCTTGTGTCAAAACGAATTAAATGCAACTATCTGACACATGCTGAAACTGTATTTGCTGCAAGAATAAAGGCATTGGCTCCAAGCGCTGGCGCAACAGTAAACTTACCGTGCTCCTTCGAGAGACTGTGTCCTCCGGGCTGTTTCAGCACGGCCATGTCACGAGTAACAAGAAATTAAGAGACGCCTGCAGCCAGCTCGACAGACAGTGCGTACCCTCGCAACAAACTGCGCTTGTCGACCGAGAGACAGTGCCACCAACACGTCATCGCTATGGGCGTTGTGTTTATCAAGAACCGTCTACAGCAACCGGCTCTATCCAGCTTCTCGTGCAAACATTCAAGTGGCAATAATTCCAAACATTCGCAATTTCTGCGGTACCTCTCAAGACACGAAACTTGAAAGTCTACATACTGCAAGTCCGGAGACGATCGTTTATTCCCCGTGCCTGTGGTTTTTCCCAGTGCTACAGACGGCGTGATTAACAACCGAGTAGTTCTAACGCGTTTCCAAACAGTTCAACATCTCACACGAAATTCTGAGTTGGAAAAGCCCACAGCATCTAAGTAACGGTGGTGGTGGTGGTGGTGGTGGTGGTAGTAGTAGTAGTAGTAGTAGCAGTAGTAGTAGGCGGAAGAAGATAAGGAGGAGGAGGAGAAGGCCTCTTAACGTAACAAAATTATAAATAAATTTCATGTAATATTTCTTAAATGCATATGCCTATACATTCCAGAATTAGTTACCCAATTTTCTTAACAAATACATCGGTTTTTTGTGTCATATCCCTGTTTCCATCACTTCTAATAACCTGCAAAGCAAATCTGCTCCTTGGTTTGAAACAAAACGTCATATCTACGAAGGACAACAACCTGAACCACACCGCTACAACCTCGAAAGTCGAGTTATACATGATGTTTCTCAAATACACGGCGTCATTTTACTGGAGTACTCTATGTACACAAACATCGTAAATGTCTCTGTAAACATGAGTCCTGCCATGCTTCCCCTGTGAGTGATGACCCATTTCACATTTTTACTCTACCTGGTTAATTGCTTTAGTTACTGTATTTCGTTTCTTATTCTGGGTCGAGAATCTGTTTGACATTGTTGGTCTGTGGAAAATATAGACAACCTAGTTCGGTAACGAAACGCTGTATTTAGTAATCGGCACATTATATGGGGACTTATATTTTTTTAAGTTTATATGCATGATTGCTTTTGCTTTATTTCATTTAGTTTTATTGTTCTCTGTCATTATTTCCTCTAGAAAATGTTTTCGTTTCTGGCGAGTTTTATGTAAGAAAATATACGAAGTTGTTGCTCGATTGCTTTGTTATTTGCTCTAATTTTCCTGTGTTGTAGTAAGTACTGAGTGCTGCTCCAGGTTATTCTTATTGGGCATTACGAAAACCATACCGTCGTAACTCCTGACATTTTATGTTACTCTGATAATATATTAAGGAACTCTTGGCCTACATCTCTTTGACACTGGGTTTAGGTCTATAGCTATTACCAATTACTAAAATAGGATTATAGGCTTATTTACTTTAGTTCTTCTGAAAACATGCTTTTCATCAACTTAAATTGATCTAAAAAGAAGGCGACGCCCAGTCGATACACAAACCTACAAACTTACAGCAGAATCTACAATTATTTTTACCTAGGGGGGGACCAGGAAATAGGGAAGTGGAATAGACTACAAAGCGAGCAGCTGTATGCTCTGTAATCCTCGTCAAATATCGTTCGAGTGATCAAGTCAAGAACAACGAGACAGACGGAGCATGTGACACGCACGGGGGACACACCCACTCTATATCATATATGACTGTAATAAGTATAATATGCTTCGACTGCTGGAGATCCTTCTTTGGACTGTCGGGCAGGAGGCCAGGGAGCCTCAGCCTGACTTTCGTGGGTGTAGAAGCAGAAAACGTGTGTGACAGAACGTGACACTAAACCACGATGGCTTCTTTTAGTGTCCTTCCCGATTCAACAGTCAAAACCTCATGGTTGTTAAAGCGTTACAGAAGATACCGTTAAATTAAATGAGAAATGAGTACCTCAAGAGTGACATCGGGTTGCTGCCAATACTCTAGTCTGCTTAGATCTTGTACCTAACAAGCAGAAGTTCAATAATATATCAAATTATAAGTTTAATTAATTAATTATTTATTTAAGAACACTTCTTGGGCAGTGCCATGGATCAGGCTGTTAGTTGCCGGTCACTCGCCTGACAGGCCCGTGTTCAATCCGACACTTCATACGGGGTTTTTTGTAGACAGAGTGGCACTAGGACAGGATATGCTTCGAGTACTTCTATTTTCCCGTGTCGTTATAATTAAACCGGTGCTCCACGCTCGTTCATTTACCACCGACGCTACACGATCCCAGCAATTGATAGCGTTGTTAAATAATGCAATTCAGGGTTCTTTAGCAACATCGGTTTATAGATCTGAGAGTCGAAAATTAGTGGTTAATTGTGAAGTTAGTGGAAAATGTGGGTGGTGTCCTATTTTACGGACAGCGCAAGAACTTGTGTAGGGATTGAGGAAAGAAACAGTCAGGCTAGACAGCCAGTATGTATCGAGGTGAGAATTGTGAGCCTAAAGAATAAGAAATGCGATAAGCTGTGGACGTTGACACTGTGTGCGGTCAGTTGTTGGTCAGTCAATCAGTTGGTTAGATTCTCAATTGTTTCATTAGTTAGGCTTAGTTAGGATGTAAATGATTTAGTTGGCTAAAACTTTGGTCTACTGGGTCACGACGCCCTGTTGTTTTGTAGGAAGACTGTGAGAATATTGAAGGAACGTGCTGCCTTCTTGTACATCTATAAGAGGCAGGCAACATTTTTCTTGCAGTCACGGCTTAAAAAACTGCGCCCCGCAATAACAGAACAGAACAAACTTTAATGTTCACTGCGTGAAAACCTAACACGCAGTTCGTTAATTACCTAGATAGTTACCGAGCTCATTAACTAATAAATTACTGGGCTAATTAGGCAGTTGTATCTGAGGCTGCTGCTGTGGTTTTAATTGCTGAATGTAGTGTGCAATTAAGCCCACCAGTACGAATGCAGACACAATATCAGGAACCTTTCTATCAAAAATGTTTTATATCAGTGCTTTGACTTACGTAATTTCAGTTTTATTAGTCAGCTCCAGGTAAAGGAATGTGACTTGATTACGTAATTCAGACTATAGTTCCTGGCGGAAGTGCCCTGACTTGTACTTAGTAATGCTCAGTGTGCAATTTTTGACACGTGTTTACAAATATGACGTCAATTAATTGTTATTTTAACCTACTCCCCTTTAAACGTATCGAAGTTTAGTATTTTATGTAAAGGACTGCGAAGTGCCAACATTATGCTTTATCACTTATCACCCGCCCCACAAACCGTTCAGATTGCTTTAATCGATATTTGCACAACGTTTAGTGACTGCCACCTACGAGTTTGATCGACTAATTTAGATAGTGGGTGAGTGTTGATGGTAATCAGTGAAAGAATTGCACCAAGAGTGGAAACGTTTACTCCAGAGACGCCCACGTGTTTCAAATGCTATAATTTCTCTTGTTAATTACCTCATTCATACTGATATTCCTTTATACAAGCACAAGTTAATTCTTGTTAAAATAACTGCCCGACAGATTCGCCGTATATAAATAAATAAATATTTTTTCTTGTATTTCCAACATTTTTCAAACACAAGTTGTGTGCCTTGTAATGTGACATGCATTGTGGTGAATTTCTGCTTATAAAAATACCGATGTTACTTGTATCTTGTAAGTGTAAACTACTGGAGGAGCTGAATGGTGGGAAGGAGAGACGCTATGAAGGAGTGACATAATGCATTTGCTCGCTTTGGCTCTTTCTGAGTCATCGTAAACCGAAGGATCTCTTAAACTACTGCCGAATTCAAAGACAAAATTTTATATTTGTCTAAATATTTCCAACAATATGCACCATACACTTAATAATTCTTAAGTTCTCACAAAATCGAGCCACATTGCGACATGTTTCGGTGGTGGCCACCGCCATCATCAGGTAATTCCCTGATGATGGTGGTGATACACTCGAGATTTATGTAGCCTCCCTTCGAAACATTACACAGACTGGCCCGAAAGTCGGTTAACAGACAACATATGCACGTTTGAACGGGCTGTTTAGGTTTAAACGTACTAAGTCTGGTATGAGTTAGCTGTGCGAGTGGTTTCTAACAAGGTGGAGGAAGACTTCATTTCGAACGACTTTTACAAATGAAGTAAGGAATAATACTTTACAGGGTTCTGAACTTCGGTTTTACATTTCCTACCTCAGTTTTCAAAACTTATTTAATTGATCAACAAATAAATTTATAGAAATAGAAAAAAATATATTTTAAGATAATGTCTAGCATATATATGTATATATATATATATATATATATCTGTAAACGCAATATTATTATAAATTAAGATTTACATTTTTATCACTTCTTTTAAGTTCATATATGTGTTATAATATTAAAAATACGTATGTATTGAAACGGCATTCATAAAATTAGCTTTCTCATATAATGTAGTATTCAAATACAGTAGCAGTATTTCAAACGTTATGTATATACACACACATATATATATACATATAGAGTCAGGAATATAAATAAATAAATATATATATATATGAAACGTTTGAAATACGGCTATTGTATTTGAATACTGCATTATAGGAGAAGCTATTGTTATGAATGACGTTTTTAATACGTACGAATTTTTAATATTAAAATAAGTATTTCAAATTAAAAAATGTGACAACAATTTAAATTTTAATTTATAATAATATTACATTTATATACGCAAGTGCTCTTCTTATATAGTTGTAATCAGCCTGAGGCTGGCTTAACACAGCCGAAACATGTAGCTGTTTGTGGATTTTAACAAATACATGATGCATTAGTTAATTATCGGCGCCTAGCTATATAAGTAAATAATTAAGATGTTTACATCGTATTTTACTGTACATGTTATTAATCGGTTAACTGACATTCGGTCCTTTCTCTCTCTCCCCCTTCTCTCTCTCTCTCTCTCTCTCTCTGTATGTATGTATATATATATATATATATATATATAATTCATTTCGTTCGAACTTATTCAAAATTTTGATACATTTTCGGGGAGCTAGACTACATTAAAAATAATATTAAAGAGAAAAATAGGGACGTACGGTTTAAATTTTCGGACTCAATCCAGCTGGTTTGGCACACGTTCTAATTGCGGTGTCTTACGAACACCACAAAGAAGGTAATGAATCGTCCGTTTCTTGTTAGGCTTATTTTCCTCTCACGGATTTAGTGAATAATTTAGCAGTAACATGTTGGATGCAAAAGGAATGGAGAATAGTTAAGCAGAAACAGATAATCCGAAATGTTAGCTGTCCTTGCATAAGCAAAGTCCACTGCAATTTATCTTGTTTGCGTCAATATACGACGCTGTACATGAGTTTCCTTTCATGCACAGTGTCAAATTGCAGCAGCGCCCTATAATCCTGCATCGGTAGGTAATTACAGACCTAAATCAGTCTTGTTCGCCAGTCATGTACACAGAGAGATAATTCGGACACAACACAGTCACTGCCGTTAGGTACGCACACAATATTCTAAACTCAATTAAATTTTTCATACATTTCCACATCAGAACAAGAAAAATGCAGGGACATTCCTTCCATATAATAATCAGTTCGTCATTTTCATTCACATCACCCTACACCTGATGCAATGCACATATCTCCGAAGGTTTTTTCCTTCCATTTAGTGAAACATTTTCAACTGTGAAAGCCATAGTCATAATTGTGATGATGAAGATTGTGAGTTATGTTGTATTGCAGAACGTTGTCAATAGCTCAGCATGTATCGCATCAAATGGTAATCATATTAGTGAATAATGGATTAGAAAAGTTGTAGAAGAAGGAAGCTGTAGCCTAATTTATGATGTTATACCGGCGTTTGCTCGAAAACACTATTTCAGACACACAGAAGTTGAAGGATGCCTGGTCTCCGGGTCGAGATTTTACCCCAGGACCTCCGAATACAAAGCAAGAGTGCTTTCTACTCGACCACGACGACAACTGTGTAAATGCTGTTGATCCACTTGTGTGCGGACTTTTAACCAGGCTGTCAGTATCTCCGAAAATTTAAGGTTGAAGTTATAATAACTGGTGAAATATTAGTGGGACCGGATTGGGAAGGAAGCGTTCGTGGCCTGATCAAGTTACCCTCTCTGTGTTTGCTTGGAGAGACTGGAAAAGCACAAGAAAATCCTCAGAATAGCCGTTAGCCCTTCCGAGATTCTAAACGAGCAACTTCCAAAAAAAAAAGAAGTCTGAAACTTCACCTCAATAACAACCTCGACATTAAGAATGTAGAAGGAAGCGACCGTGGCACATTTTGAGGTACACTCATGGAATTTCCTGGAAACATTGAAGATTACCGAGAATTTGATCAGGAGTGCCAGCAGTTTAACAGCGACCCTAGGCACCTCTACGTGTCAAAATTCACAATGTGTCTATTAGACGGCTTTTATTATTTCTTACGTGGGTTTATTCGTCGTTACTAACTGCATGTTATTCAGTTCAAGCCTTGTGAGTACAAGGATAATTTTATGATTATTTTCACTCCGGAATTAGCCACATTGCTGCGACGTACTGTGTAGTCCTAAATATTGATGAATTAACTGAATAAATTTTGAGAAAACATGCATCCAAACTACTTCGTTGACATGCTGCAGTAATGGCGATATAACTATAACATCACCACAGTTTTATCAACAGTATACAGTAAAGGTACAGTTGATAGGAATGAAACATACTACATAATTTTGCGTAGGCATTCGTTGCGTGCATTTGTTGTAACCTGACGTCATGCTGGAACGCCCTTCTATGGAAGCCATATTCCACTAATGAGAACCTGTCGTCACGGCTACGCATTCTGCAGTAAACGTACATCTCTTTCCTGATCAAATAATGGAATTCTTGTAGTAGGTTACACAATCTATCGATGGCCACAATACATGGGTTACGGTCATGATACCCTTTTACAGATCGTGCAAAATTCACTGACGTCAAAACACCGAAATGAAATTCCGGTTACTCCTCCTGTACTAGGGAATGAATAACGCTTAAACGATTAACACCTACACGAAACTTATTTATGTACTAAACGAAATGCAGACAGTTTCTGGTTTCCGTCGAACGGAAACCAGAAACTGTCTGCATTTCTTTTAGTTCGAAAGCACTATGGAATATTCTCTATAACTGTTACTGTAGAGACGAACGGTTAGCTCTATTCTTAAGAAATCTAGAGCCTACTAGACGGTCCAGTTAGAGTTCACTAGGAATAATAATGAAGCAGCCGTAACGCAAAAGTCCATGCCTAAGCATTTCTCGTTCCGTCAAGCCAGGTGCATCTGCCGATCATCCCATTCTCCTTGTTTGATCGCAATGGTAGGAGTATCATACCGTGACGCGCATAAATTATGGAAGTTTTCAGTCTGTGCCTTACATCAGGGCGAGAGACAGCTGTCACGTTCTTACAAGATCATAACGTATTTTACGAGTTAGTAAGAGAAATTTCTATATACCCTTTAGGATCACAGCGTGACTTCAACGTTGGTCAGCTCAGAGTGCGTGTGCTGACACCCAACACAACACGCAACACGCAAATAACGCACATGCACATACGTAGCAACAAAAAAAAACTGCCCTTCAGAAAAATAATTACCCAGATGACATAAAGTCGACAATGTTCCCAGTGAATAGCAGAAAAGTACAACCACACGACAGCACCTACCGCTTTCTGACCCTACTGCAAGCTTAGTTACAAGACAAAACCTCCTGAGCATATTTGATGCTACTTGTTTTCAAACCTCTGGTATTGGCGTGTCTTGCAAAACACGTATATTGCCATGAAGACGCAATGCATAAAATGTAGACTCACTATAGAATGGATGTTAATAATCCGTTGATGGTTTAAAGATGCTGGGCCAGCAGCACAGGTGAACTTCAGCTGCTGTTTTTCAAGGACAGTGTAAAATTGTCTAAGAGTCAAACGCTGCAGGTACATAGACGCACAGACAAGAAAGGGAGAATTTCCACGCGTTTTTAACCTCCACAAAAATAAAAAAAAATTGAAAAGACGAGGAAAGATGGGTTCGGACTTTACGGACTCTGCTTCCGCTTATCTTTAACTTTGGACCGCGGAAAGCATTTTGGGCGCGGCAGAAAAATTCTCACCCTGACGGACGTCGAACCATGCAATGTTTGTGACATATGTAGAAGTTCAGGCCTATTTTGAAGTAGGAATAAGTATTTTATACAGAACTCTATCAGTGTCAGTCAGCATAATCGTCACCAGTTCAAAATAAAAACATATTTTCTTTATTATTATGTGTGGACATGAAGTGTAATGTGTCTCTCTAAAAGAAGAGATAAACTTGACGCTGTATTTGGCAGAATGTTTCCCAAGTAAATGAAGAACAGATAAAACTTCTTCATCAGACATTACCGAAACGATCAACTCACGAACGATATATATATATATATATATGTGTGTGTGTGTGTGTGTGTGTGTGTGTAAGAAATCAAATACACATACAATTTTACGCGGGAAACCTTAAGGCAAGGAACCATTCTGAAGACTCAAAATAATATAAACTTGAAACTGCAGTGTATAAAATGTGGATTGGATTCAAGTAGCTCTGGACAGGGCATAATCAAAAGATTTCCTGAATACGATAAAGAACAAAAGATATCTATAAAAGACGAAGAATTTACTGATCAGCTGAGCGACTATCATATTCTTACGAATGGTTCTAATGTATGGAGGTAGTTGTCGCTAGAAATCGATGTGGATTCCTCGATGAACTGAGATGTTAATTTCCCTAGAAATAAAAACTCCGTCACGGTCTCCCTTTAACGCAAAGCACAGTGTTGATCTGTGATGGGTGGAACGACTCTTGTTAATGGCTGGGAGACGTGGTGGCCGTCACTTGTTACACGTAGCAGAAATGTTTACTCTGTTATCATCCAACACTCTAACAGCGACGCTTTGTGCAGGGCTGATACACGGTTCCTGTCGCTTAAAACATTCCTATCAAAGGGACGCGCGATTGGAGGCTGTTACGGCTGTGACTGCGAGGGTTACTGTTCCATAGGAGGTGACATCACGCAGTATGACAATTAGTTACCAACGTTTCGGAGAAAATTGCTGCCACCATCTTCAAGGTACAAGAAGTATTTGAAGATGAAGACACCAGGTTCCTTCGAAGCATTGGCAACGAGTTACCAGGCTCTATGACATCACATCTCAGACTCCAGTAAACTTGTCTTTATAACGATTAGCTACTACAAGGCTTAAATTTGTACAAAATACGTAATTCGGTTTGCAACTTAATGTGAAATCCATTCACAGAATCTGCATCACACAATTTGTATTATATAAGTTAAACATGTTAAAGCAGGCTTTTTAAATTACCAGCTCCACGTCTCTGACATGCCTTGCACCTGGGGAACACACCGTTAGAAACACTCGCCCAGTAATAAGATCCAGCAAGGGGATGGCACGTGGCAATTCGCGAACAAAGAACAGACACGAGGGAAAGTACGAGAGCAGATGTGTGTCACAGTACAAGACACACACAGTAATAAAGGATGCTGATACACAATAGTAATAAATATGAACACTGTTCAAATTGTTTGAAGTTCTTGCCTAGATGTAATTTATTCCTTTTTGGGTAATTCCCCGGCGTCTAAGATTTAATTGCCGACGTTTCGGAACTCACTATCGGTTCCATCTTCATAGGCAGGTGAATGAAGTATGTCAATGGCAGGATTGTGGGTGGTATATATATCTGGTTAGGGTTTGGAGCGGGGAA
>Ga0123355_10009422_pt1 | contig 14842 bp, 11 predicted proteins | sample TergutEmb28metaG_3_FD_89872 | JGI IMG/M metagenome (GOLD analysis project Ga0123355, IMG submission 89872) | Embiratermes neotenicus P1 segment gut microbial communities from Petit-Saut dam, French Guiana - Emb289 P1 | ecosystem: Host-associated > Arthropoda: Insects > Digestive system > Gut ...
CTAATTACATATTCAATTCCAACAAAAGTATACAACATTTTACCCTTTTCGTCAACACAATTTGTGAATTTCCACAATCAATCTTTAACAAAATTTCCCTCTTTTTTTTGTGCATCTTGTATAATTACTGTTGAGCGGTTTATTTAGAGCATAGCAAAAGCGTGTTGCATAGCAACACGCTTTTGAATACTTAATATTAATTTGTTAATTCATAGTCAATATAAACCGCTTTCGCCGCACATTACATTCAAAATTCATTCCACCGGCTACCGTTCCATTCAAGTCTCGCATAATCAATCGGAGCCATAGTACGCATACTTTCCCAAATCATGGCTTTTATCGTTATCCCGTCAAAATTCGTTACCGATTGCGGCATAGGTTTTCTGTATACTAAAGTTCCTAAATCGCCATCCCAACTTGTTTCCACAGACATCATTCTGCCATTTCGATAAACCGCGATAAACAAAGTTTCATTGCCTGTAAGCGGTATGGTCAAAGTTACATCAATATAGTCTCCGTCCACTTCAATGCTATATATCTCAAGGGGCATTCTTACAAAAACCGCGCTTCCGCCGGCGTGTATAAATTCATAATAACCCGGTCGGTCTTCTGACGGAACACCGCCCTCCGGCGTTCGGTTAACATTCGTCGCCAAACGGATATAAACATCATTAAATCGAATTTCGCCGTTTACTACAACAATCCCGCCTGTGCGGGCGTGTACGCCGATATAGTCTCCCGTAATAATGCCGTTGATAGTAATTTCCGCTTCGTTTTCGGCAAGAACGCCGACATTGCCGCTTACACGGCCGCTGACCATAACGTCAACGCCGGCAGTTGAGGCGCGCAGACCGATATTGCCGCCTACAATGCTACCACCTACTTCAACGGTCGTGCCTAAATCCCGAACGTCCACACCAATATTGTTGCCCTCAACCGTTCCCATAACGATAACAGTCGAGCCGCTTTCGGCATTCACTCCGATGTTCTCGCTTATCACATAACCGATAACAGTAACTTCCGTTCCATCATCCGTCGCATATACGCCGAAAGTATCGCCATCGACACTGCCCTCAACTGTAACATTAGCATCGGATTCCGCGCGCACACCGGCATTCACGCCAAACACATCGCCTATAACATAAACGTTTGCGCCGTACCCCATTGCGTGAACACCGAAATTGCTGCCCTCAACGCTACCGACAACCGTAGCTGTCGCTTCACTTTCAGCAATCACGCCTCTAACGCCGATAACATTTCCATTCGCAGTAAGTTCTGCGCCGCCCCAGACGACAACGCCGGCAATTCCACTTATATCACCATTTACTATAACTTCGGCGCCATTCCCGGCGGTTGCGCCGGTAGCCCAGCTTACATCTCCATCACTGCTTATATTGCCTGAAACATCAACAGTTGTACCTGCATCTTGAGCGTCTACGCCGACCCAACCGCTAATCACGTCGCCGGCAACCGTAACAATCGCGCCGGAACGAATTAATATACCGTTAGAGTTAACCGCGTTTCCGGTCACATCACCATATACTGTAACTTCTGCGCGGTTTGCGGCAGATATACCGTTCGAATTACCGATCACCTCGCCGGCAACTGTAACAACTGCTACTGAATTAGCGAATATACCATTAGTGCCATTACCAACAACATCACCGTAGACTGTAACGTTTGCGCCGCTGTCGGCAGATATGCCGTTTTGACCACCAAGCACCTCGCCGATGATGTTGACAGCTGTGTCGTCGTTACTTGCAAATACGCCGTCAGCACTATTGCCAACGACATCACCGTAAATTGTAATGCTTGCGCCGGTGTTAGCGTTCACACCGTTTTGACTACCGATTATATTGCCGTAGACCGTAATTTCCGCGCCGCGGTCTGCAAGTATACCGTTAAATCCGCCGTTCACATTACCGCTAATAGTAACAATTGTATCTTCATTGCTGGCGAACACGGCAGAAGAATTGCCCGACACATCGCCATTTACGGTAACATTCGCGCCGACATTAGCGTTTACGCCAAAGTTGCCGCTTACAGTGGCGTTAATATTGACGATTGCGCCGTCATGCGCGTGTATGCCACTGCTATAAACACTGACAATGTTAAAATTGCCGTCGCCGATTGTAGTGACTGAGCCGCCCCACTGTACTGTTAGCGCACTGCCAAGATCAGTTTCAAGATTAAAGTCGAAACCGTTCATGTCAAATATGATAGAACGATTATTGACGACGATAACGTCTGAATAGTCAATGTCTTGTTGAAGAATGATTGTAACTTCGCTTCCGGCAGGCATTGCGCTTACTTCAGCTAATGCTTCGGCAAGTGAGTCGAAGTATTCGATTCCGTCGATAGAAACTGCATACGACGCGCTTACCGTAAGCGGTAAAAATGACGCCACCATAACTAAAGTCAGCGCGAACGCTAGAATTTTACTAATTGTTTTGCTGTTTTTCATAATGATTTCCACTCCTTTTAAATATGCACACAATTACGTAGTATATCACAATTTCAAAATGTTTGTCAAGTGAAAAATCAAAATTTGACATATGAAAACAGCAAAAACCCCGCCTTTGCTATTAAAGCAAAGGCGGGGTTTTTTGTCTAACACCGCTTAAAATCTTCGTTTTAATCCGGATCGTACAATCCTACAAACCCTTCCCAATACTTACGCTTCTCCGCAAGCTCTTTCTCATGAATCTTCATCAACGCTTCCGCTTTTTCAGGGAAGCTTCTAAACAATGTAGTATATCGATTCTCGTTCATCATAAATTCTCTCGGAGAAGCGGTCGGAGCTTTACTGTCAAGACTAAACGGATTCTTACCTTCCGCTTTCAACCGCGGGTCAAATCTGAACATGTTCCAATATCCGCTCGCAACCGCGTTTTTACTTGTCGCTTGCGCATTTATCAATCCGCCCTTAATTCCGTGCGCGATACACGGCGCGTAAGCGATAACAATCGACGGTCCCGGATAGCTTTCCGCCTCGGTAATCGCCTTGATGGTTTGATTATAATCCGCGCCCATCGCGATTTTCGCAACATAAACGTAGCCATAACTAATCGCCATAGATGCCAAATCTTTCTTGCCAATCGGCTTACCGCCGTAGGTAAACTGCGCAACCGAACCCAATTGCGCCGCTTTCGACGACTGCCCACCGGTGTTCGAGTAAACCTCGGTGTCGAATATCAAGATATTCACATCATCGCCGCTCGCGATAACGTGGTCAAGCCCGCCGAATCCGATGTCATAAGCAAATCCGTCACCGCCGAACACCCAAACCGACTTTTTCACCAAATGTTCTTGATTATCCAAAATGTCCTTAGCGATTTCCGCCGCCTCGCCCGATAGTTTCGCGGCTTTCAAAGCTTCAACCAACTTCGCAGACGTAACTTTCGACTTCTCGCCGTCCTGCAAAGTGTCAACCCAATCTTGCGCCGCAGATTTAACGTCAGCGGGAACGTCAAGCGCAACCAACTCTTTCGCGCGCTCGGCAATTCTGCCTTTAACTTGCTCGGTCGCAAGATACATTCCGTATCCAAACTCAGAAGTATCCTCAAACAACGAATTCGCCCACGCCGGCCCTTGACCCTTGAAGTTCGTAGTATACGGCGTACTCGGCGCACTTCCGCCCCAAATTGACGAACAACCTGTCGAGTTCGCGATAAACATTCTATCGCCATAAAGCTGCGTAACCAACTTCGCGTAAGGCGTTTCACCGCAGCCCGTACACGCGCCCGAGAATTCTAACAACGGCTTCTTAAACTGCGAACCTTTAACCGACGTTTTCTTCCACGTTTCGAACACGTCCTCTTTTTCGTCAATCATCACGCCGTAATCGAACACTTTTTGCTGCCCTTTCGCAAACATTTCCGCAATCGGCTTCATTTCCAACGCTTTATTCTTCGACGGACAAACGCGAACGCAGTCCACGCAACCCATACAGTCACTCGTCGAAATAATTAGCGAATATTTATAATCCTCGCAACCTTTACCCGTCATTTGCAATGTTTGCATTTCCGCAGGAGCTTTAGCAACTTCATCAGCCGTCAAAACCGCCGGACGGATAACAGAGTGCGGACAAACGTATGCACACTGATTACATTGGATACAATTCTCCGGAATCCACTCGGGAACGTCAACCGCAACCGCGCGTTTCTCGTATGCCGAACTTCCTTGGTCAAGCGTTCCGTTCTCGCGACCCGCAAACGCCGAAACGGGAAGTTTGTTCCCTTGTTGCTTATTAACCGGAATTGCGATATCTTTAACAAACGCAGGCAAGTGAGAATAGTCAGGTTTTGCTTCGTCAACCGCGGTTTTCCACGAATCCGGAACTTTAATTTCACGAACATCGCTTATTCCACGGTCGATTGCGCTTTGGTTCATGGTTACAACATTCTCGCCTCGGTGTCCGTAGCTCTTAACAACCGCTTTTTTCATATGATCAACGGCTTCGTCAATCGGAATAATGTTGGTAAGCTTAAAGAACGCCGCTTGAAGTATCATATTGATACGGAATCCAAGCCCAAGCTCTTTCGCCACGTTAATTCCGTCAACGGTGTAGAATTTGATGTCGTTATTAGCGATATATCGCTTAACGTTCGCCGGAATGTGCTTCTCCAACTCCGCCTCGTCCCAAATACAGTTAAGCAGGAACGTTCCGCCCGGCTTTAGGTCCTCAACCATATCATATTTATCCAAATACGACGGGTTGTGACACGCAACAAAGTCCGCTTTGTTGATAAGATATGTCGATTTTATCGGCGCTTTCCCGAATCGCAAGTGAGAAACGGTTATACCGCCCGATTTTTTAGAATCGTAAGAGAAATACGCTTGCGCGTACATATCGGTGTTGTCACCGATAATTTGAATCGAATTTTTATTCGCGCCAACCGTTCCGTCCGAGCCAAGTCCCCAGAATTTGCAAGAAGTCGTGCCCGCAGGAGTTGTGTCAGGGTCATCGCCAATCGGTAACGACAAATGCGTCACGTCATCGGTGATACCAACGGTAAAGTGGTCTTTCGGCGCCGCCGCTTTCAGGTTTTCGTAAACCGAAATAATCTGCGCCGGAACCGTATCTTTCGACCCTAATCCATAACGTCCGCCAACGATAATCGGCGCGTTCGCTTTGCCAAAGTAAGCTTTACAAACGTCTAAATAAAGCGGCTCACTGATCGCGCCCGGCTCTTTCGTACGGTCAAGAACCGCGATTTTCTTCACGCTAGCAGGAATCGCTTTCAACATATGCTCAATCGAGAACGGTCTGAAAAGTCTAACTTTCAAAAGCCCGACTTTTTGCCCTTGGCTGTTAAGATAATCAACCGTTTCCTCAATCGTGTCACACGCGCTTCCCATTGCGATAACGATATTTTCCGCGTCAGGCGCGCCGTAATAGTTGAACAATTGATAGTTCGAACCGACACGCTTATTCACTTCGTTCATATAGCCTTCAACAACGCTCGGAAGCGCGTCGTAGAACTTGTTACACGCTTCTCTCGCTTGGAAGAAAATATCGGGGTTTTGCGCACTTCCGCGTAGCACCGGACGATCGGGATTCAACGCGTTTTTACGGAACGAACGAACCGCGTCCATATCAACCATTTCTTTAAGCTCTGCGTAATCCCACGCATCGATCTTGTCGATCTCGTGCGAAGTTCTGAATCCATCGAAGAAGTGCAAGAACGGAACCCGTCCTTTAATCGCCGAAAGGTGCGCAACCGCGCCAAGGTCCATAACCTCTTGCGGATTCGTCGCCGCGAGGAACGCGAACCCCGTTTGGCGGCAAGCCATAACGTCTTGATGATCCCCGAAAATAGATAACGCGTGAGAAGCCACCGCCCTTGCGCTTACGTGAATAACGCCCGGCAGAAGTTCTCCCGCGATTTTGTACATATTAGGTATCATAAGCAAAAGCCCTTGCGACGCCGTGTACGTGGTGGTCAGTGCACCCGCCGCAAGCGAACCGTGAACGGTTCCTGCCGCGCCTGCCTCAGATTGCATTTCGACAACTTTTACAGGCTGACCGAAAACGTTTTTGCGCCCCTGCGCCGCCCAAATGTCGGTGTATTCCGCCATGTTTGACGATGGTGTAATCGGATAAATTCCCGCCACCTCTGTGAACGCATATGAAACATGCGCCGCGGCGGTGTTACCGTCCATCATCATTTTTTGCCTTGCCATTAACTTTTCCCCCTTTTTTGTGAACCTGTTGACATAATATCGCAACATAGTCTACATAACATAGGCATATTTAATCAACAAGTTTTATGTTAACTTTGGGGCATGTTTATCAGCACACCCCTTTATAATTATACAAAAAATTACCAATAATATAGTAACATTAATTATATTTTTTTGCAAGCGGTTTTTCGAAAGTTGTCAAAATCTTTATTCCTTAATCTAAAAAAGCGTTGACATTTCGTAAAATGTGTGGTAGTTTATTACTGGATATGTCTTTCAAGTGTTAACCATCATCTTTTTGGCGAATTTTCTGCCCAATTTCGTTAAATTTTCTTGTAATACACAAAGTATTACTGCGAAAATTTGCCTTATTGGACAAAAGATTCACTCAAAAATCTTATGATTTCCACTTGAAAGACATATCCAATATATCTGCTAGGGGTGCCGAACGGCTGAGATTTAGGCGATTTTGCCTATGACCCTTGAACCTGATCCGGATAATGCCGGCGAAGGAAAGCGAATTGCCTTGTTTACAAGGCATAGTTTTACCTCCTTGCGGATAAAATCTTTAGGGGGGTTTTTTATGTCCAAAAATGGAATGTCAAAGTTGAGGCGGCTTACCGAGAGCGCGATTCTTATTTCGATTGCAACAATTCTTTCGCTGATTAAGCTTTATCAAGCGCCCGCCGGTGGAGAGGTTACGCTTGGCGCAATGGTACCGCTACTTATTATTTCATATCGACACGGTATAAAATGGGGCGTACTCGCGGGGACTGTGTACGGCTTAATACAAATGACAATATTGGGTTTCTTTGGTTTAGCCGGCACGGTTTTGGATTTCGCAGTTGTAATTTTTCTTGATTACATACTTGCGTTCGCTGTGATTGGCCTTGCGGATTGGTTCCGTAAACCGTTCAAAAATAAATATTTAGGATATATATTTTCGGCGGGAATTGTGATGATTTTAAGATTTTTATGCCATTTTGTATCGGGAGCGATTATTTGGGCGGCAATTTGGGCAGATGGAGCAAATCCATGGCTGTATTCGTTTGGATATAACACCATTATACTTATAGAGGCGGCGCTGTCAACTGCTATCATTGTGATTTTGGCGCGATACGTAAAGTTTGAAGAAATATAATTGCAAAAAAATTGCGTAAATCATATGATTTACGCAATTTTATTAAGTCTTAATGTAAGTTTGCTTTTCTTGCGAGCGGCTGTGTTTTTATGAAGAATTCCACGGCTAACCGCTTGGTCTATCTTCTTAACCGCGCTTTTGTATGCGCTGTCCGCCGCATCTTTACCTTCGTTCAATGAAACGTCAAATTTTTTCATAGTCGTCTTAAGCTGTGACTTAAACATTTGATTTTGAAGAGATTTGGTTTTAATAACTCGAACACGCTTTTTCGCCGATTTAATATTAGGCATTTTGTTTCACCTCCATAAAATTACTAACTCAAGCAGGCACACCTGCATAATTCTACTAATTCAGAAGGGTAGTATATCATACATTCTGAGGAAATGTCAATACTTTTTTCAAAAAATTTGAAATTCTCTTGATTTTTTTATTAAGAAGTAGTAAAATGACTATCGAGGAGTGATTTTTATGAAAGCAGTTATTACCGTAATGGGAAAAGATACGACAGGCATTATCGCGAAAGTCAGCAATGTTCTCTTCGAAGTGAACGTTAATATACTTGATATATCGCAAACTACTATGCAAGGCTTGTTTACCATGATTATGATGGTGGATATTTCAGGCAGCAATGTGGATTTTAGCGTTTTGTCGGACAAGCTTGAATCGGTCGGCGAGGAAATCGGTATGCAGATTGTGATTCAGCATGAAGATATATTTAATAGTATGCATAAGATTTAGGGCTTTGCCCTAAATCCCTTTTTGCCGCCACGGCGGCAGGCGTTGCGCGGGCGCGCGGGCTTTTTTCGGGTCCGTCCCGAGGGCGTGTGTCCTGCCGGACGGGCGGTAAGGGCTCTGCCCTTACCAATCCCGGTCGCCTATGACGCAAACGCACAAACCGCGATTTGCATCAAAGCCGGCGACAAAAAAGCCGGGCTAGCTAGCCGCGTTCGCGGAAAGATTAGTGCGTGCGAACACTGTTGCAGTCGAGTATGCGGCTTTTGCCGCCGTAGACACTTGACTGACTACGTAAATGTTTGCACATCCTTTAAGCGGCGCGCTTTTAATAGCGCCATAGCGCGTTTGCGCCGCCTGTTTTGTAAAACTTTTTTAAAAGTTTTTCGTGGATTGACAAGGATTTCGATAAATCCTTGTCGTCCTGCCCTGACAAGGGCAAAAGGCTACAGAGCCTCGCTCTGATAAAAAGATACCCACTGGGAGGTAAATCATGATAAACACTAACGAAATTTTACAAACCATAAAAATGCTACGCGAGGAACATTTGGATATCCGAACGGTTACGATGGGGATATCTCTTTTGGATTGTGCGCGGGGCAATGTTAAGGATACCGCCGAGGCGGTTTATGATAAAATTACCCGCTATGCCAAAGATTTGGTTGCGACAGGCGAGGCGATCGAGGCGAAGTATGGAATTCCTATTATAAATAAGCGGATTTCGGTTACGCCCGTATCGCTTATTGGCGGCGAATATTCGAGCGACGATTACGTTTTGCTTGCGCAGGCGTTGCAACGGGCGGCGGAGACGGTTGGAGTGAACTTTATCGGCGGATATTCGGCGCTTGTTGATAAGGGTTACACCAAAAACGATGTGGAGTTTATAAAATCCATTCCGGCGGCATTGTCCTCTACTAATTTGGTATGTTCGTCGGTGAATGTGGCGTCAACCAAGGCGGGAATCAATATGGACGCGGTTGCGGACATTGGTAAGATGATCGTCGAAACGGCAAATCTCACGCAGAAGGATAGTTGTATCGGTTGCGCCAAGTTTGTGGTGTTTGCGAACGCGGTGGAGGATAATCCGTTTATGGCGGGCGCATTTCACGGCACGGGCGAGGGCGAATGCGTTATAAATGTTGGAGTTAGCGGGCCCGGCGTTGTGAAATCGGCGCTTGAGCAGGTGAAAGGCGAGCCGTTTGACGTTGTTGCCGAGACTATCAAGAAAACGGCGTTTAAGATTACACGAATGGGGCAGTTGGTAGGCAAGGAAGCGTCTGAAATACTTGGCGTTCCGTTCGGAATCGTTGATTTATCTCTTGCGCCGACGCCGCTTGTTGGGGATAGCGTTGCTTACATTTTGGAAGAGATGGGAATCGAAAAATGCGGCTCTCACGGGACGACCGCCGCGCTTGCGTTGCTTAATGACGCGGTGAAAAAGGGCGGCGTAATGGCATCGGGACACGTCGGCGGACTTTCGGGCGCGTTTATTCCTGTCAGTGAAGACGCGGGAATGATTGCCGCGGTGGAATGCGGCGCGTTGTCGCTTGATAAGTTGGAAGCTATGACTTGTGTGTGTTCGGTTGGACTTGATATGATTGCGGTGGATGGGAATGCGTCCGCCGAAACTATTTCGGCGATTATCGCGGACGAGATGGCGATTGGAGTTATAAACAATAAAACTACCGCGGTGAGAATTATTCCGGCGGTTGGATATAAACCGGGCGATCGGCTTGATTACGGCGGATTGCTCGGTAGTGCACCGATTATGCCGGTGAGCAACTATAGTAGCGCGGATTTTATCGGCAGAGGCGGGCGGATTCCGGCGCCGATTAGTTCGTTGAAGAATTAGAAAGCCTCCTTTGACAAAGGGTGTGGCAGGCGAAGTCTGACGGAGGATTGTATGATTTTACCAAGAAACAAAAATCTGAAAACAAAATCGAATATTCTTCGTAACAATACAACAAAGCAAGAAAATCATTTGTGGTATGATTTTCTCAAAAAACATAATTTGCAATTCTATAGGCAAAGAATTATTGGAAATTACATTGTTGATTTTTATTGCCCTAACGCTAAATTAGTAATCGAGCTTGATGGTTCACAGCATTATGAAGAGGAAATGGCGGAATATGATACTTTAAGAGCTGAATACTTGAACTCGTTAAATATTTATGTGCTTCATTTTTGTAATAGAGATGTAGAAAATAATTTTGAGGCTGTTTGCCAAAGCATTGAAAAAACAATCCTCAGTCAGCAAAGCTGACAGCTCCTTTGCCAAAGGAGCCTATGCTCGAACGGAGTGAGCTATATCGAACGAATCGATGACTTGCAAATCAATAATTTAAAACTTATTCAAAACAGCGACCATTTCTGCTTCGGGGTGGACGCTGTTTTGTTAACGCATTACGCGGCGACGTCGAAGGGAAAACAGCCGGATAAGATTTTGGATTTATGTTGCGGGAACGGGATTATCCCTGTTTTGCTTACCGCTAAAACGAGTGCGAATTCGATTGTTGGTGTGGAAATTCAAGAAGATGTCGCCGAGCTTGCGAAGCGGAATGTGGAGTTGAATGGATTAGGTGAGCGGGTGGAAATTATATGCGCCGATCTTAAAGATTGCGGCGAGATTTTGTCGGTGAACTCGTTCGATATGATTACCTGCAATCCGCCGTATAAGGAGGCGGGAGGCGGGATTGTGAACGAGGCGGACACGCTTACCATTGCGCGGCATGAGGTGAAATGTACGCTATCCGATATTATTTCGGTTTCGGCGGGGCTGCTTCGAGAGGGTGGGCGGCTTTGTATGGTTCATCGCCCCGAGCGGTTAGTAGATTTGCTGACGCTTATGCGGCAGAATCGGTTGGAGCCTAAGCGGTTTCGGATGATTCATCCGAAACCCGGTAAGACGGCGAATTTGGTGTTGATTGAGGCGGCGAAATATGGGAAGCCGAAGCTGTTTCTTGACCCGCCGTTGTATGTATATAACGAGGACGGCGAGTATTCGGACGAAATTAATGAGATATATGAGCGGGAGGGGTAAATTTTATGGATAATAAAAATTTTGGCACTCTTTACCTTTGCCCGACGCCGATTGGGAATCTTGAGGATATTACGTTTCGTGTGATTTCGACGTTGAAATCGGCTGATCTTATTGCGGCGGAGGATACGCGGCATACCATAAAACTGCTTAATCATTTTGAGATTAATACGCCGCTTACGAGTTATTACGAGCATAACAAGCGGCACAAGGGGACTTTGCTTCTTGACCGGCTTTCGCGGGGCGAGAATATCGCGATTGTGTCCGACGCGGGAACGCCGGGGATTTCTGACCCGGGCGAGGATATGGTTAGACTTTGCGTCGAGAATGGAATTGAGGTTGTCGCGCTTCCGGGGGCGACGGCGGTTACGGTTGCGCTTACTGTGTCGGGATTGCCGACGGGGCGGTTCGCGTTTGAGGGATTTTTGACGACGAATAAGAAGAATCGCAGGGTGCATCTTCAAAACGTTAAAGATGACATGCGGACTTTGATATTTTACGAGGCGCCGCATAAGTTGAAATCTACCCTTTCTGATATGTTGGAGGCGTTTGGCGATCGCGATATCGTTATCGCGCGGGAGCTTACCAAGAAATTTGAAGAAGTTAACCGCACGACAATTGCGGCGGCGATTGAGAAGTATGAGGAAGTTACGCCGAAAGGTGAGTTTGTACTAGTAATTTCGGGGGCGGCTGAGACTGAGGCGGACATTGAAGATGTTGATATTGAATCGGAGTTGAAAAGGCTAATCGAACAAGGCATGTCCGGCAATGAGGCGGCGAAGGCGATTGCGAAGGAATATAGCTTGCCGAAGCGGGAAGTTTATGCGGTTTATTTGAATTTGAATAAGGATTTTGACAACTCTCGAAAAAAAGATTGAAATATTTAGAAACATTTGATATAATTGGAAAGATAAAAGTGGGTGATGATATGTCAAGTCGATTTGAGTTTAAAAAGCTATATAAAAGGTTACAGCGGGCGACGTTTGTAAATCTTTTCGTTGTGTTCGCGTTTGCGACGGCGGCGTTTTTTGTGAATCGCGTGTTTTCGGCGTGGTTGGCAGGGTTTGCGGTGGTTTATGCGCTTTACGTTTTGCTGACCGGCAAGAAGCGTAAGCGAGATTTGCATAGATATATCAGGAATATTTCCAATTATATCAGCAATCAGAGTAGTAAGGCGATTATCAACTTGCCTATGCCTATTGTGATTACCGATTTGAACGGTGATATCGCTTGGTGTAACAAAGAATTCGAGAACATCATAGAAACGGATGAGCTTTTCGGCGTTTCGATACAAGAAAAAGTTGCCGGAATTTCTATCGCGGAGCTTGCGGAGGAAAGTCAAGTTGAAATCCGGCATAATGATCGGATTTACAGCATTTCGAGCCATGCTATCGAAAGTGAAGATATAATGGGCGGCGAGAAAATTTTGGTTATGTATTGGTTTGATAAAACGGAGGAGCGGCGGCTTCTTAAAACCTATAACGATGAGCGGATTGTTGAATGTATCATAATGATTGACAATTACGATGAGGTTTTACAAAAGACGCCGGACGATAATCATGCCTCGCTTTCGGCGGAGATTGAAAAGATGGTTCAGCAGTTTGCGGCGGAGTATGAGGGTATGATTAAACGATTCGAGCGGGATAAATTTTCGGTTCTTTTATACGAGCGCGATTTAGCGCGGATTGTTGAAAATAAGTTTGATATTTTAGATAAAATTCGTGAGATTGATATGGAAAACCAAATTCCGGTGACGCTTAGCATTGGAGTTGGGAAAAATGGGAAAAATATTATAGAGAACGATAAGTTCGCGCGAACGGGAATTGACATGTCGCTTGGGCGCGGAGGCGATCAGGCGGTGGTTTACGACGGCGACACTTTCGAGTTTTTCGGCGCGAAATCGCGGGAAGTTGAGAAACGAACGAAGGTTAAAGTTCGAGTTGTGGCGCATGCTTTGCGGGAATTGATTATAAAAGCTGACAAAGTCATCGTAATGGGGCATAAAAATGCCGATTTGGACAGCATCGGCGCGTCGTTAGGCGTATACCGCGCGGTTATTGCGGCGGGGAAAGACGCTTATATCGTTACCGGCCCGGTTGGCGGAACTTCTAAAACTTTGGTTGATAAAATACTTAATAACCCTGTGTATAACGGCGTAATTCTTACCGGCGAACAGGCGGAAAATATAAGCACACGCGATACGTTGATTATTATCGTTGACACTCATAAGCCGAGTTTTCTGGCGCATCCTGATTTGATTCACGAAGCGGAGTCGGTGGTTTTGATTGACCATCATAGGCGCGGGCCGGAGTTTTTAGAGAACACCGTTTTGGCTTACCACGAGCCGTATGCGTCGTCAGCCTGCGAGATGGTGACCGAGATGTTGCAATATATGCAGGACGCGCCGAAGTTGTCGGTTTTTGAAGCAGAAGTTCTTTATGCGGGAATGGTTTTGGACACAAAAGGATTTACGGTGAAAACCGGGGTTCGAACGTTTGAAGCGGCGGCGTATTTGCGGCGAATCGGGGTTGACACCCTTGAGGTGAAGAAAATATTTAAGAATAATATTGACAGTTTCGTTAAAAAAGCGTCAATCGTTGCGCAGACGAGGATTTTGCGGCAAAACATCGCAATTTCGGGGTTTGAAGCCGATGAAAAAGATGCGGTAACTCTTACCGCGCAAACGGCGGACGAACTTTTAAATATCAGTGGAATTGCCGCCGCGTTTGTGCTTGCGAAGCACAATGATACGGTTTATATCAGCGGTCGGTCGCTTGGAGATATAAATGTTCAAGTAATTTTGGAAAAGTTGGGCGGCGGCGGACATATGATGGTTGCCGGCGCGCAGATTGAAGCGGCGAGCTTAGGTGAGGCGGAGGAAAGGTTGCAGACCGCTATTGATGAAACATTAACGGAGTAAAATAATTTGCATCAAATTGCGTAAGGTTTCGTCGAAAACACACGGGAGCGTGTATAAAGATACCCGACCGTGTGTTTTCGGCGGAAGATTGCGTGATTTCATGCAAATCATAAGGGGGAATTGTGATGAAGGTAATTTTACTGCAAGATGTTAAGGCACAGGGTAAAAAGGGTGACGTTATTAAGGTTAGCGACGGTTACGCGCGGAACGCCTTAATTCCGAAAGGGCTGGCTGTCGAGGCGACACCGCAGGCGGTAAAGCAACTGCAAGACAAGCAGGCGGCGGACGCGCGACGCTTTGCAAGCGATGAGCAAACGGCGAAAGATATGGCGAAACGTTTAGAGACCATCACCGTTACGCTTAAAGCAAAAGCGGGCGAGAACGGAAAATTGTTCGGCTCGATTACGTCGAAAGATGTTACTGACGCGCTTGATAAACAGGCGAAAATTTCTCTTGATAAGCGGAAAGTTGACCTTTTGGACGGGATTAAAACATTGGGAGAGCATACGGTTAAGGCGAGCTTGTTTCCGAATGTTTCGGGCGAATTTAAGGTTGAGGTTGTTGGGGAGTAGGGCGTTGCCCTAAAAACCCATTTTGCCGCTGAAGCGGCGGGCGTTTCAGAGACCGTCTCTGAGGGCGTTGCCGTTGCCACGGCATGGCGATAAGGACTTATCGAAGTCCTTATCAATCCACGAAAAACTTTTAAAAAAGTTTTACCAAAACCTTGCGGCGGCGGTCAATCACGACAAATCAAACTTCGTCAACAAACGACTCGTTTTCTTTGGCGATTTTCACAGGGGTGGCATTAGCCGAATTGAAAAACAAA
>Ga0123355_10009423_pt1 | contig 14842 bp, 17 predicted proteins | sample TergutEmb28metaG_3_FD_89872 | JGI IMG/M metagenome (GOLD analysis project Ga0123355, IMG submission 89872) | Embiratermes neotenicus P1 segment gut microbial communities from Petit-Saut dam, French Guiana - Emb289 P1 | ecosystem: Host-associated > Arthropoda: Insects > Digestive system > Gut ...
CCCGTTCTATTTTGGCGCCCATTACATGGCCAATCCAGTCTATGAATACCCCGCCAATGGTTTGACCAATTATTACTGCAAGCATTATGATGCCTGTGCGTAGTATTGCCGGAAGCATATCTTGTGTGTCGGTGCCGGAAAGTATATTGGTGGTGATATGCCTTACCAACAGCGGCAATATAAGTGATAGCACCGCCATTATTAGAGCCGCAAGCATAACGACGGCAAAAATGCCCTTGTGCGGGTTGTAGTATGATAGGAACTTGCGTAGATTTGAAGGCTTTTGAGTATTTTGCATTTTTCCTCCTGGGAAGTGATGTTCACATGGTCATGGGGACATAGGTGCAATTTTTTATCGCAAAACAACGGGGGAAATGCAGTTTAACGGAGAATGAGCTAAAACGAGTGCAAAAACGGAAATCAGCTTTTTCCCAAATCATCTAAACCTAAAACGCCCTACACATTATACACCAAAAGCCGCAAAGTTGGCTTGTCTACGCCACATCAGCCCGTTCTTGCAAAACGCCATCCCGCATAGACTATACAGACTATTACGGAGGTGGAGCATGTCTTACATACGCTATTTTATGCCAATGACAACAGAAGCACGGGGCTACGGCCTTAAAGGCCGCGACCCCACAGGCCGCGCCATAGTAGAAGGGCGAGACGGCAGTTACAAACTAACCGTGTGGGCACAGGATTTGAGGCCCCAAACCTTGTATAATATTTACCTGCTGTTTGCAAGTAGCAAAGGCCATCCGGGCATTTGTATGGGGAGTTTACCAGTGGACGAGCGCGGGCGCGCCGACGTGCGCAAAGATTTTGATGACGATAAACTTGGGGAAAACCAGCTAACAGATATTGTAGGCGTGGTGGTGACAGTAAAAAACATAGGCGGCGTTACAAGCCCGCTGTGTGGGTATCGCGAAGGGATTGTATCTTGGCGGCATGGTTTTTATGAATATAAGAAGGTTACGCCACCTGTGGCTACACAAGAAAAACCCGACCCACCAGTAGCTATCATCCCAAACATAGCAGAAGATACACCTCAAAACGAGCCAACGGAAGACGAAATTTCACATGATACACAGGAAGAAGCTAACAGCGAGGCCGAAACACCGCCCGATGATGAACATATAGACAGCGGGGCCAAAACTGTGGAAGAACCCATACAGTCGGAGCCTGAAGCCCCAGTGGAAGACCCCGCTGAACCATCAGAGCCAACTCCACAAGATAACTTCACCATTACCCCACCGGAACCAGAACGTGAATCAGAGGCCCAACCGCCATTAACCGCCTCAAACACGCAACCAACCAACTGGGTTGACACCCTACCCAGCGGCGAAATGGCAAGTGCATTCCGTACAGCACTGGATAAACTACAGGCCGAAACCGCCGCAAACACCGATACATGCACCCAAGAATCAAATCTCCACGAGCTGTTCGAAACACGGGAGCCGATTACCCCCTTCCAAAAGCAAACCCGTATAACCAAGTGGATACGCTTTACCCTATCAGATCCAGTGCCGCCGCCCACTAACAAGCCGGAGCTATACAATGACCCGTTTATACAAGGGGCATTGTCAGAACATGGGCACCTGTTACTGGGCAAAACCATAGACCAAGGCCCCCGCCGGTATATTATTGGCGTGCCCGGCACCTATGACCAAAGCGCAAAGCAAAAGGCTAAGCGGTTGGGGTTTACCCAGTTCAAGTGCAATAATGACGCCAGGCCTGCTTGGGGCGAGGCTGGGTATTGGTTGATATTTACAACTGTGTGTTGATACTCACTGTTGTTGCTTTTAAGGAGAAACCCGTGCCAATTAAATGGCACGGGTTTTCCTTACTCACTTGCAGGAAGATCTCTATGATATAATTGCTAATCCAATCACCCCGCAAGGAGGACATATATAAATGCGAGCACGCAAGAAAAAATGGGCATCCGGCGAACTGGCCAACAACCCAAGAATAATCCGCAACGCCGACGAATATGTTGGCCGCATCCCCCAGTATTTTAGTAACCCAAATCCTATGTACCTGGAAATAGGCTGTGGCAAAGGCCGCTTTGCGGCCCAAACATCCCGCCAAAACCCCAATATCAACTACCTAGCCATAGAGCGGGAGGCCGTAATCCTAGCCGCCGCCGCACGCACAGCCGAAGAGCTTGGCGCAAACTCCCTGGCATTTATTTTGCTGGACGCGGATGTGCTGCTCAAATACTTCCGCCCCGGGGATATCCAGCGGCTATATATCAACTTCTGCGACCCATGGCCGGGTAAAAAAAAGAGAGCCAAGCGTCGCCTGACTCATGAGAAATACTTGACTATGTACGAAGAGTTAAAAATCCCCGAGCTTCATTTCAAAACAGATAACCGCCCTCTGTTCGAGTTTTCCTTGGAAAGCCTAAGCGAAAGCGATTGGCATATCAAAAATATATCACTGGACTTGCTCGCAAGCGAGGCGGAAGGCAATGTCATGACAGAATACGAGGAAAAATTCTCATCCATGGGCTTCCCCATATACAGGCTGGAAGCGGTGCCGCCTTTTATGCGCAATAAATAATGCCAAGCATATTATGTACTATCATGGCTAACCGGGGGCCAGCATGTACCAATACCGTATTCGTATTAAGAACAGAATACTGCAAAAACTATACCGTCCAAGGCGCAGAAACACCCGCTTCCTTACAACAGAAGTATTGCAGGCACTTGACGAAATAGACCGCCGCATAGAGGAAGTAATTACGCCGTTCATGGATGATATTTTTGGGTCATAAGTACAACATAGTCCACAAGCGAAGACTTTGAGCACGTAGGGGCGGGGTCTTCCCCATAAGTGCCAACTTAGCCATCAATCCATCTTGTAGGGGCGAACCTTGTGTTCGCCCGCACAACAATTCAGTAGATACAGTCGTTCATATTTGGGCGCAAAGTACACTAGCGGCAAGCTCGGGCGGACACAAGGTCCGCCCCTACGACATGCAAATTGTATGCGTTTCCTTTGCTCTATACTTATGGGGCAAGGTAGCTCCTATAACAGCCTCACCTACTCCGCATACGCCAACCGAAGTGCCTCGATAACTGCTTCATGTAAAATACCCGTTGTTACAGGATAATCCGACAGCGGTTCGAAATAAGCAGACTGCCGTCTTAGCACTTCCTCTGCCAAATCCAACATCCGCGGCTCAAACAGCGGGTAGAAGAGCCTTTGCACATCGTTCATGCCAGAGAGGTAAATCATTAGTATATCATTCTCCGAAACCGTAACCCGCACTTCTACGGGGTCATCGCTTAGCATAATCTTGGATACATATGTACCTGGTACAAACCGCTGTTGGTAATTATATGTCGGCACTTCCGGCGGCTCATCGCTTCGCCCGCCGCGCGGTATCAAGAGAACCAACAGCAGAATCAACAGCGTAAGCCCCAAGAGGGCGAAAAGCCCTATTCGTATTAAATCCTTCATCTGTAATACAAAAATTTTGGTACCACTCATCATGGTGCACCCTTTCCACATATTTCTTTAACATAATGTATGAACCGGGAAAAGAAATTATGCGCAAGTGGCCGGCATGTCAAAAGCCTTTAACCAAATCATCAAAACTACTAAGTGTGCTACTAAATGTACTACCCGGCCACCTTTGTCAGAAATGACACGGCAGGCTACTCCAATATGCTATACTATTAACATCCCCAAACATAAAGGAGACCAAAATGCAAAAAGCAATAGCATTTGATATGGACGGCGTACTAATCAACAGCCAGCCACTACACTACCAGATAGACATGGCAGTGCTAAAAGCCTGCAACCACCCAGCTACACTGGAAGACGTAATCATATACACCGGCCAATCCAACCCAGACCGCTGGCCAAAGTACAAACAAACCCTGGAGCTTACACAATCCGTAGATGAACTGATAGACCTGCAAACCCAAATCATGATAGACATCTTCAATCAAACACCGCTTACAGCAATAGACGGTATACCGGAACTGCTACAGTGGCTCAACCAAGAAAATATCCCATGTGCCGTAGCCTCCTCCTCTTCCCACGAGCTAATCGAACTCGTGCTTACTAAATGCAATATAAAGGAATACTTCACCCACCTGGTCTCTGGCGAGGATGTAAAAAACGGCAAACCGGCACCGGACATATATCTCAAGGCCGCAAGAATCTTTAACCTACCGCCAGCCAACTGCATTGCCATAGAAGACTCCCCTGCCGGTATGCAATCCGCCAAAGATGCGGGTTTCCTTTGCATTGGCTATGTAAACCCCACAACCCATGGGCAGGAATTTTCTCACGCGCACCATGTAATAACCCATTTTAACCAGTGCCAAGCCATTATCAAGGAGTACAAGCCATGCTAACCCCAACCAACTGGCAAGACTATACTCTAATAGACGCCGGTGGCGGCGAAAAGCTGGAGCGCTGGGGCGAAATAATAGTAATACGCCCCGACCCTCAAGCCATATGGCCGCGCACAAACCCGGCCGCATGGAAAGACCCACATATGTACTACCACAGAAGCAAGTCCGGCGGCGGCCACTGGGAAATCCTAAAGCCCACGCCCCAGAGTTGGGATATATCGTACGAAGAGTTGCGCTTTCATATACGCCCCACAGGGTTTAAGCACATGGGGCTCTTCCCAGAGCAGGCGGTTAACTGGTCATGGATGATGGACATGATAAAAAACGCCAACCGCCCGATAAAAGTGCTAAACCTATTTGCGTACACAGGGGGCGCCACGGTAGCCTGCCTAGCCGCAGGCGCAAGCGTTGTGCATATAGACGCCGCCAAGGGCATGAACGCCTGGGCAAAAGATAATATCACCCTGTCGGGCTTAGCTGACAGCCCCCACCGCATTATGGCAGACGATGTAATGAAATTTGTGCAAAGAGAAAGCCGTCGCGGCAATAGCTACGACGGCATAATCATGGACCCACCCGTATTTGGGCGCGGCCCCAAAGGCGAACTTTGGAAACTGGAAGAACGGCTACATGAGCTCGCCACTGCTACGGTTGGCATCTTAAGCGACGCCCCTCTTTTTATGCTTATAAACGCGTACACGGCTGGTTTGTCACCGGCCGTGTACGGCAACACTCTCCGGCTTACAACAAAAGGCGGACACGTAGACTTTGGGGAAATTGGGATACGCGCTTTAAGCGATATACTCCTCCCGTGCGGTATGTATGCCCGCTGGGTAGTCTAGGCCGTACCATTCGTCAACCATTTCTAATAATACACACGGCGGCACCGTCCCTTTGGCAAATGCATTGGCCAGGGCAGTTACCTCTTCCAATGAGCTTGTGATGGCAGGCGTCTCCTCCCTTTCTAAAAGCCCGCCGTCCAGGTTACGCTTGTCCACCCTAAGGCCATACAAAGGCATTGCACCTTGCCCTAGTTTTTGGCAGATACAGTACTCTAATACCAGTGGCAGACTATCCTCTGGATGAATCATTGATGTGGCTACTGCAACTACATGTTTACTATTGGTCATGGCGTTTCTCCTCCTTATACGAACGGCTATTAGTAGTGAGCAATTTCCTTTTAGAAAAGGCCCGCATATACGCATCAGCGTATCATACGGGCCTTTTTGATTCGCATCATGCTCTTGTGGGAAAAAACAGTTTGCGAGTGTATTTGTGCACGCCGTTAGTTTATTGTAATCTATAATGGCCAAAACACAAAGGGGATTTTGACGCACATTATTAACGATGTTGTTAATCAATTTTTCGGGGGTTTCTGGTAATTTATTAACAAATCACGAAAAACCGCTAAAAGCCGCCGATTTTTCTGTCGGATATTGACGTGATTATCGGAGATTCGTATTTATTTGCCTGTAGATTTCACAGTTTCATTTTGAAGCATTTGCGGCTCATCTATATGTCTGCCATCTTCATCCTCCATGCCCCGTTCACGTATAGCAATAAAAATCATCAAAAGTGACGGCCCAATAATCAGCCCCAACAGCCCAAATACGCGCAAACCAATAAACATTGACATTAGACTCGCAAGGGGGTGGGCACCCATTTGGTCGCCCAAGATTTTTGGTTGCAAAACCTGGCGCGTAACTGTGATTACACCATAAATCACACCAAGGCCGATGGCCATGTGCGTATCGCCGGCCAGCAGAGATATCAGTATCCACGGCAAAATAATAATGGCCGGCCCCAAAATTGGCAAAAAGTCCAAGGCGGCCATGATAAGCCCCATAAGCAGGGCAAAAGGGCTACGTAGTATAAGCAAACCTACTATGCTGATTATCCCAACCATGGTCATAAGGATATATTGGGCACGGATATACCCGCCTACAGCGCGGCTAAGGCCCGCGCGGGTTTCGCTCATATGGCCCACCAGCCACTTGGGGCAGGACTTGCGTATGGTGGCAAAGATAAGTTTGCGGTCTGCCATGAAGAAGTAGGAGCTTACCAGTGCCAAGATTATGCCAATAAAAAAGTTGGGGACTGCCGTTGCAATGTCAACAACCTGGCCAAACCCGCCATCAAAAAGTGATGTGATAGCAGGAGTAATAATCTCCTGCATATCGGGCATAGTCCATGTCTCAGGCAGCATGGCCTCTACGCGGGCAAGCAAATCAGCCGCGGCGGTACCTGCCGCAGAAAGGATTTCCCCTACGTTTTCGTCAGTAGAAGCAACAAATGCAGTAACTTGGCGGATTAGTGTTAGTATTATCCAAACGCCTATGCTCCCCATTATGGCCAAGAAAAGTAGCACACAAAGTATAGACGCTATCCCCCGCTTCCACTTGAAGCGGTTAACCATTAGGCGAATAAGCGGCTCCATTATTAGCGCAATAATTAGCCCAAAGAAAAACGGCGCCAGTAGGCCAAAGAAAACTGTGAAGAATAGCCATACTATTAAGGTTATAACCGCGAAAAAGGCTAGTCTGTCTAATGTTTGCTTATGGTCATCAAAGAATTTTTGCATTTAATGCCTCCTTATACGAATGTCGCTTCTGGGCGTGGTTTGACAGTAAAAAATCATATGCCGTTACATAATTTTGCCAATATCCCCCATTCCTACGTGTTAGGCTTGTACCGAGCTTACAACAGGTGAACAAAACGCGCTACATGTGCTTTTGTTTCCAACAGGCCGAGAGCGGAATTGCTAAGCAATTTCCTAGCATACAAAAAAAGGATGGGAGACTTATGAGCGATTTTACATTGCCTACAAATATAAAGCAAATAGGCAGTATCGACGACGGGTTACGGATTTATGTTGAGGATTATGTTTGCACATTTTTGCACCAATATGCAGAAGCAGGCGGCTATAGCGAGCGTTTGGCCTTTCTTATAGGGCGCCAACTGGTGATAGACGGCCAGCCGATTTTGTTTATAAGCGGTGCCATCCACGGCAAGCACACAGAGGAACACGAAGGCTTTATGCGCTTTTCGGAAAAAAGCCGCGATTACGCCGAGGCCATGCTGGACGAACACTTCCCAGGCATGGAGCTTATAGGGTGGATGCAATCCCAACCAAGCTATGGCACATATCTCAACCAGCATTATGCGTCCTATCACCTGCGCCAGTTTAGGAAGGCGTACCAGGTGATGTATGTCCTTGACCCCATAGACCGTACCAGTGCCTTCTATGTGCAAAACCCGGAAGCGCTAACACCATCCGAGCGCATGGTAGAGGCCAGCGGGTATTTCATATACTACGAAAAAAACACAAACATGCACGAGTACATGCTGGCCAATAAAGTAGTAGAATATACCCCAAAGAAACCCAGCCTCCTGGATAAAACCACTCTTTTGTACGCAGGTGAGGACGAAGAGGCAACTACAACATACGAAGACGACACAGACGATGAAGAATACACTGGTTATTCCAAAGCGCGCTACCAAATGGAACCGGAAGATATTATCCGCCGCCACCAAGCCGATAGGGCACGCCGCAAGGCACCTGTGGCCGAGCAAAGGCGTGCGCTAAACATGGTTGCAAGCCTGTGCGCCGTATTATTTATCGTGAGTTTCATCCTTGGTGTGGGGTTTATACGTTCTCAAGACCGTATAGACACATTGGAAGAGCAAATCCGCTTGCTTAATATAGGAATGCGGGATGTGCTGGCACATTCTGGCCAGGAACCCCACGAGGGTAGCCCGCTACTACCGGTGTTTGTACAAGATGACGACGCCGTAATGGCCCAAGAGACAGCAATCGAACAGGAGCACGCCGCACTGCCTACCGCAGAGCCACCACCACCGGCCACCCCGCCCCCGGGGGCAGACGCGGAAGGCGAAACAACACCGGTTTTTGCCATAGTCCCAGAAACCTACACAATCCAGTACGGCGATAGCCTGATTTCCATTGCCACCCGGTTCTTCGGCGACCCGGGGATGGTTGAGGCCATTATGGAGCTAAACGGATTATACGACCCCGACCGCATTGTTGCAGGGCGCACAATAGCCCTGCCAAGGCCATGATTGCGGGCATCCCCCAGGCAGATGGGTGCACCATCGCGCCTGTGTTTGGGGACATACAATTGGATATAGGCACCCAAGGGGTGCAGTTTGCGCCCCACACAACAGCAGACACTAACGACGGCCTTTTAGGCCTGGCCGCCGCCCTTGCCCACGAAATAAAAAACCCCGCCGCCGTGGCTTTGGCTCATGTGGCAAGCTTGCGCAAGCGCACCAGCCTCCACGGCATAGGAGACACTTGCGACCATATTGCCGATGCACTGGAGCATATAATTCATCTTGTCCAGGAGATGCTACTGGTGACATATGGCACACCGCCATCATATGAATTTGACCTGGAAGACACCCTTCTTGATATGCTGGAGATTTATCAAGTGACATGGCCGCAAATCCATTTTTGCCTGGAAGCTGATACGGCAGGGATGGGGCTTCTTTACCACGGTGAGGAAGCCAGCGTGAAGATGATATTTTCCAATTTGCTAAAAAACGCCGTGGAAGCAGTGGGCGTGGCTGGTGTGATAAATGTGCTTCTGGAGCGGGATGATAAATATGTAAAGGTGTTTATCCGAGATAGCGGAACCGATAGTGCCGCACTAAAACCCCATGCCAGCGGCCTTGGGCTACAAATATGCAAGTGGCTGCTGGGGCGCGCCGGCGGGCAGATGGAGCTTGCAAAAATACCCACAGGCGGGTGTGAGGCAAGGGTGGTGCTGCCAGCTTAGCACCCATTGTCCACCAAGCGCATAGTATGTACCATAATACAAGCCTGGGCACGATTGTGCTACGCATTTGCCCCCTTTATCATGTGATGTGGCATAAGCCCCCCAGGTAAAGGAGGACATATTATGCCACATGGACCATGGGCGCGTTACGGCGTATTCGGCGGCCGTTTTGGCTGGCCGGTAGCACAGCTACCAATAGGCGAGGGTTTCTACTACCCGCCAATGCATTATCGCTTTCATCGCTTCTTCCCGCGTAGACGGTATTGGTGATATTATTTATGAAAAAACCCTGGGCACAAGCCAACGCTTGTGCCTTTTTATATTCTTGTTATACTACTATCCAAAATCTGTATATACGCATGCTAATGTACGTGGTAAAATAAACTACGGTATAACTATCTGCGGGGATAAAATCATGAAAAAGAATAGTTTAGCAACAAAGAGACTTTCGTGCCTGGCCTTGGGGGCTATAATGTTTTTGGTGTTGACTGCCCCTGTAATGGACTACGGCAGCAATGACACCGTAAGCACAGCGCTAGTATTTTCCGATACAGGCGAAACCTACTTAGAAGAGCAGGACATAAGCACCACAAATCAAGACTGGCCCCAAGACCCGGCAGTTTCGTTAGAAGGGCGCATTATTGTATTGGATGCAGGCCATGGGTACGGCAACTCCCCCGGATTTGCCGGCTATGAGGAGCATGCTTCTATGCTCACGTTATCACATTATATAAAGCCGCTGTTGGAAGCCAGGGGCGCAACCGTGGTTTTGACCCGCCCCACAACCGCCGATGTGTCCTTACCAGTGCGGGTAGCAACAATAAACCATTTATCCCTGGAAGTTTTGCGGGAGGCCCGCCTGGAATATAACCCGGCATACAACACCCATGAAATTGACAGGCTAATTGGCATAATGCAAAACATAATCAGGAACTATGAGCTATATGCCCCAATATATTTCAATTTCCCCTTCGACGATACTCATACCAGAGTCATACACCCCGACCTTGAACGGATTTTTGAACTGCAAACCGACCCTGTTGTGCGGGATGTATTTTTGGTGATTTCGCTACATTCCAATGCTACCCCACGCCCCATAGATACAACTATACATGGTGCGGATGCCTATGTAATTACACTGGAAATGGCCAGAAGCAGGAACTACTTCCTCTACTATAGCAACGAACGCAGAAGCCGTTATTTTTCGTCTATTTTGCTAAACAATATCCACAGACTGGGTATACGCAGGCGCGGTATTTCCGGTGGGAACTGGTTTATGATAAGGGAGCATAATCTGCCTGGCGCCTTAGTGGAGAACGGCTTTCATACCAATGACCACGATAGGGCCCTGCTTTTGTGTAATGAGTTTTTGCAAAGGCTTGCAGTGGCTTATGAAGATGCTATTGTGGGGTATTTTGTGGGTATGCGGTAAGGGCCTGTCTTGTATCCGCAAAAAAACCGCCCGTAGGCGGTTGCGGTTTATACTGCATGTGCAGTTTCTGGAACATCTGCATAAGCTAGCTCAATGTTCGCAATTTCATCTTCTCTAAACTCATATGTGTCGCCTACACAAATTGTTGCAACGCCGTCTGGGTTATCCAAAGCAGACGAAAAATCCTTGGCAATGCCTTCGTATATGCCACCATCGCGGAATATTACTCTTATCCGCTTATCCATGTACTGCCCAAATGTTAGCATGCTTACCTCCTTGGTCTTGACGGCACTATATGCGCCCCACGCTTACTATAATGTATCGCAAAACTGTTCGTAATAGTTCTGATATTGGCATCGTCACCAATATGAATACCAATATTGCGGTCTAGCGTCACAAACTCTTTGCAAATCCAGTTTCCCGCTCTGCTTAGCCGTATCTCCCCCGTACCGTGGTACTGCTGTATCAGTATCTCTGGGTCAACGTCATCAAAAAGATAACTTCTGCCTTCAATATAACCACCGCTGTCACGTAAATGCCTGTTTTGGTGCGCTATGTTAAGGTCTTTGCTTACGGCATCAGAGCAAATTAGCTCGCGTACTTGCTCTTTTGTATTCTGCCGCATAATATCCTCCTGTGCTTGGGAGAATTGTTCCCCATCTCACAACATTATTATACAGCTTTCAGGAGAATTTACAACGCCGCCGCGTAGTGCCGCAAAATACATTGAAAAAGAAACGCCCCGCATTGGCATAGCCAGGTCGGGGCGTAATGTTTGTAGCAATGATTGTTATAGCGCTAATTAAATATAAACATACGCGGCTCGGTTTGCGCTATCCCACCGTACCTGGGCACCAATTGCAAGTGAAATATAAGCCAGCGGCACAAAGGTACGTGATTGCACAAGCACTGGTGTGCCCATTCCGTCAGGCAGTGCTTCGCCAATGGTTAATGCAAAGTCTACCCCATCTACTGTGAAGGATACGACTTGGGTTGGGTTGTCGAAGTTTACGTTGGTGGCACCCAGGGCTTGTACTATTACACCCAGGGGTACCATGGTGCGGTCGTTTTGTATGAAGGGTGCGGCTTCAAGTGTCCTGGTTGTGTTGTTGTCTGTGAAGGATGTCTCGCCTATTGCGAAGCGTAGGGTGCGGGTATCAGTGGGAGTGGTTGGCGTAGATGTATCTACGTCGCCTGTTACAATCACCGCTACCTCTGCCCCAATCGCATTTTGCCAGCCGTCGAAATAGAACACATATATCCAAAACTCCCCAGGCGCGTCAAACACATGGTTTACCACTTGAGCATCAAAAGCCGTCTGCTCTGCACGGGGCAAAGGCTCATAGCGGAACATAGCGTAGTCAGGATTTTGCTCTATATCGCTCCATAACAACGCGTGTTCGGCAAGGATAGTTGGAACCGCAACATATTCGCCATCTTCCAATTCAAACGATATTAGTTCTATTTCAAACCCAATTGGACGCTCTGGGTTTGTTGCGCTTACATTAATGGTAAGAGTACTGCCTACTTCTACAGTTTTAGTAGTAACTCTGTCACCCCAATAGTCAATCATGTAGCCTGTAACTGCTTCTGTGGAGAAGCTATAGCTTACGCTCCAATCAAAAAATGCATCATTGATAAGATAGCCATCCCCTGATGCATGTACGGGCATTGCCGGCACAAGCGCAAGCACCAGTGCCATCACAAGCGCAAGGGCGGTAAGTTTACTTGTCTTTCTCTTCATTTCCATTTTGAATCCTCCTTTGGTTAGTGATTGCTGACATGTAATTTGTGCTTTGCTATACATATGTGCCGCCTATGGTTGCACAGCACAAAAAAGAGCCTGTTGCGCCCAATTACAGACAACAACAGACCCTTCATTTCTGTGGGTTGCTATATAAATTACATATTTACTGCCTGCCTGCCTGCCTGCCTGCCTGCCTGCCTGCCTGCCTGCCTGCCTGCCTGCCTGCCTGAAAATTATGGCGTTAACCAACACAACACGCAACCCCTCGTGCAAATTTTTATCATCGTACACCAAACAACCTATAGTGTCAACGCGCTTATAACAGTGTTGGAACGTTATTACTCCAGCTCCTATCCTCTAAGCCGCATGTAGTCACTAGCTGACATGATAAAAGGCTCAGATGGGAAATGCCGAACATTCCCTTAATGTTAGTGTCAACGACTACATATTCCATGTTCCAGCACGTCTTTCTTGCCTATGTGCCGATATCTCTGCATTGATATCATCAAGGCTCATCTCTGCAACACCGCTATTAGCCGCTTGCATTTGTAGCGATTTTATCCTGCTGGCCGCTCTTAGCCTTGCCATAGATTTTTTTAACATAGCAAACTCTTGCTCGGTCACGGCAACCAAAATAACATTCTGACCTTTTTCAGAAACGACACGTTGCTTGAAGTCCTGGTCAAAATCTTCTGCTTTTATTGCCAACATAACTAACACCCCTTAACTATAAGCAACTACAAAGTAGTATCTGCTTTGCATATACATTTGTCAATAGGCGGGGTTGTGCGCGACTTATACAAAAACACCCCCATTGACAATAGCCAACGGGGGGCGGAAGTGCCTCTTCTATAAACTAAATATATACATACGCGGCCCGGTTTGCACTATCCCACCGTACCTGGGCACCAATAGCAAGTGAAATATACGCCAGCGGCACAAAGGTGCGCGATTGCAAAAGTACTGGCGTGCCCATTCCGCCGGGTAGTGCTTCGCCAATGGTTAGGGCAAAGTCTACGCCATCTACTGTGAAGGAGACGACTTGTGTTGCGTTGACGAAGCTTACGTTGGTGGCGCCCAGGGCTTGTACTATTACGCCCAGGGGTACCATGGTGCGGTCGTTTTGTATGAAGGGCGCGGCGTCAAGAGTCCCCGCTACGCCGTTATTGGCGAAAGTGGTTTGACCGATTACAAAGCGAAGACCAGGGTCATTTGAAGGAGGCGTTGGTGATGGTTGTGGCTGACCTGAGGCACCTGATTGAACCGTAGAAAACCAACTTGTTATGCTACGTGCTCCCGTCCCGGCCCTTTGTGCGTATCTTACGGGCATTATATTATGGAAATGCGTGTAGCCTGTTCCGGAAATAATGCGCAACTCCATATTTTCTATATCCCCAACCGTAAGATTAAGGTTTTCGAATGAAAGTGTTGCATCGGCTGCCGTTGTCCCCGTGCGGAGGCGTTGGTTATTGTGATACAGGGCAATCTCTATACCATCAACAGAAAACCAAGTGTACCCTCCTAAGTCAGGCCTTACGCCCAGGACAAGCTTTCCTACGTGCAATGTGTTGAAAGGGTCGCTTGGGTTGTTGTTATGTCCACCCCTTGTCCGGTCGCAATGGGGGTTTGCAACTTCAGATAGCTCATAGACAAAATGTCCCGCGCCAAACTGTGTAAACTGCGACAGCGGTATAGTAGCTAACACTTGGCCTGTACCATCATCGGCAATGCGCACTACAATATTGGGAATGTCAGAAACTCTTAGCACAAGTGCGCCTGTATCAAGCCGGTTGACGCCAGCAGATGCCAAAGTGCCAAACTCACACACCCGCCCATTTCGATAATATACATGAATGGTCTCGAAGGCACTGCCGGCATACCTGTCATCGATTAAATAGTTGACGATAATGTCCTCTATTACTGGGTCATTGTTGCCGGCAGCATATGCTTTATCAGGCACCAAGCCAAAAAGCATAATTATACATAAGAGTATAGACGCCAGTGTTGCAACTCTTTTGATCATAAACTTTATCCCTCCTGTGGATAACATAAATTTGTTGCCTTGGGGGCAACGCCCTTTTGCCTTGTGCTTGAGGTGAGGCATATCATCAGGGGACATTGCTTCCATGCTATTGTGTGCAGTGGCAACAGTTGTAGACATAAAAGTCACTCCTTTTCCCCTTACCTATACCCATTAAGCAAAAGCCCCGCATCCGTATCCAGTGTAACCGGCAACCCCGGCGAAACAAAATCCACAGCCCGCACATTAACCGTCAAAAGAGGTATGTCCAGTGCCTTGGCCACGGTTTTTGCATGGCTCAAGTCCATGTTCTCCCACGAGCCTATAACAATGCCCCCGGCCAATTTGATATATTCCATCATGGTGTCGTTGGTTTGTGTACATATTATTATATCCCCCCGCTCGAAGTAGGGGCGGTCGTTTGTATCGTGGGTATGAAAGACGCGGGTTATGCCCTGCACTGTGCCGCGCTTA
>Ga0123355_10009424_pt1 | contig 14842 bp, 12 predicted proteins | sample TergutEmb28metaG_3_FD_89872 | JGI IMG/M metagenome (GOLD analysis project Ga0123355, IMG submission 89872) | Embiratermes neotenicus P1 segment gut microbial communities from Petit-Saut dam, French Guiana - Emb289 P1 | ecosystem: Host-associated > Arthropoda: Insects > Digestive system > Gut ...
ATATGTATACTTCCGCTTTGATGTGGCACCAAACACGCCAGCGGGTAGTGTAGCAAATATAACTTCCGTTCATCCATTTATGCACTCCGGCGGCATAACAGGCATCTTGGAACCTGGTTCTGTAACAATCGGATGATTAAAGAACTGCGCACGCACAAAATATTATTCAGTGAAATATATAATAAAACCGATTGCCTTAAAAAGCAGTCGGTTTTGACTTTCAAGATTAGTATATGCGCAAAATCGTTGACAATTGAAGAAATTTGGTGTAAAATACAGTTGAACGATTGTTCAATCGTCGAAATGACGAGCGACACAACTTCATAGGGGGTGACCATCATGTCACACGATCACGATCATAATAATTGTCATGACTGCTGTTCATCAGTCAGCGAAATCGTAAAGGAACGAGACTCTAATATAAAACATAATATTCCAAAGGGTAAAATAATATGGCTGATATCCGGAGCCACTATTTTCACAGCTGGTATTATTTTTGAATATATACTAAATATAGCTAATAGTGAATATATTGCTATTGCACTTTTTGCTGCTAGTTACCTGCTTCTTGGTAGCAATGTTCTATTAAAAATGTTAAAGAACGTGTTAAAAGGGAAAATATTCGATGAGAATTTTCTCATGGGTATTGCTACAGTCGGTGCAATTGGAATAGGAATGTTTGCAGAAGCAACGGCAGTTATGCTGTTTTATCAAGTTGGTGAATTCTTTCAAGAGTTGGCAGTTACAAAATCTAAAAAGAGAATCGGCGATTTAATGGATATTCGTCCGGATTATGCTAATCTAATGAAGGATGGACAGATAGTTAAAGTTGATCCGACAACGGTGCAAATCGGCGATGTTTTTGTTGTTAGACCGGGAGAAAAAATTCCAATAGATGGAATTGTTGTCGATGGCGAAGCTATGCTCAACACAATGGCTTTGACAGGAGAATCAGTTCCGAGAAAAGCTTCTGTATCAGACTCAGTTTTGTCCGGGTGTATCAATCAAAATGGCGTGCTGACTATTGAAGCAACTAAGTTGTTTCAGGAATCAACTGTTTCAAAAATACTCGATTTAGTAGAAAATGCAGCAGAGAAAAAAGCACCAACAGAGACATTCATAACTAAATTTGCTCGATACTACACACCTGCTGTGGTAGGACTTGCTGTATTACTTGCAGTTATACCACCGCTATTCTTTGGGGGTGTTTGGTATGAATGGATTAGTCGCGCATTGGTATTTCTGGTAATTTCTTGTCCATGCGCCTTAGTGCTTTCAATTCCACTTGGCTTTTTTGGTGGAATAGGCGGAGCCTCAAAACGTGGGATTCTTATTAAAGGTGGAAACTATTTGGAAGCTCTCGCCAATATGGATATGGTTGTATTCGATAAAACTGGAACTTTGACAAAAGGTGTGTTTAGTGTAACGAAAATAAAACCGGCAAATGGCTTTGATGAAAGCGATGTATTAGAAGCTGCAGTGTACGTTGAGGCATTTTCCAACCATCCAATTGCAACTTCAATTATAGAAGAATATGGCAAAGAGATTGACAAAGAAAAATTAAGTAATTACACAGAAACAGCAGGATATGGCGTAAGTGTAAGTAAAAGCGGAGCAACCATCATTGCTGGGAACGACAAGATGATGGAAAAAATGGGAATACCATATGAAAAATCTACACTAGCTGGCACAAAGGTATATGTTGCAATAGCTGGCATATATGCCGGATGTATATTAATTGCAGACGAAATAAAGCCGGACAGCTATGGGCTTTCCGACTCGTTAAAAGATTTAGGTGTTCGAAAAACGGTTATGCTAACAGGAGATACTCCCGAAATCGCCGACGCTATAGCAAAAGAGCTGAAGCTAGATGAGGTTTATGCAGGTTTGTTGCCACAAGAGAAAGTCGAGAAAGTTGAACTATTAAGTAATGAAAAACAATCAAAGAAAACCCTAGCATTTGTCGGTGATGGGATTAATGATGCCCCTGTACTGGCAATGGCTGATGTCGGCGTGGCAATGGGTGCTCTTGGTTCAGACGCAGCAATCGAAGCCGCTGATGTGGTGCTAATGACAGACGAACCGGCAAAGCTAATAGAAGCTGTAAAGATTGCAAGATTTACTAAGCGCATAGTATGGCAGAACATTATAGTGTCATTAGGAATAAAATTCCTGTTCCTCTTTTTAGCAACAATCGGTGTTTCATCACTATGGGAAGCGGTATTTGCAGATGTGGGTGTATCATTACTAGCAGTGTTCAACGCAATGCGCGTTATGAGGAAATAAATTAATAAACTCGTGGAGCAACACACGCCTTGCTCCACGAGAATAATTGATTTATGAACATGGGCAAGCAGAAGGGCAAAACTGAGATTCGATTTGTTGCGAATCTATCCAACATCCTGTTTCACCTAATTTAACAGAAGGCTTTGTCTTGCCATGATAATCGCTTCCACATGTGATTAGAAGAGAATGCTTTTGTGCCTGCTCGTAGAAATACTGAGCAGTTTTTTCGTCGTGGTAGCTGCAAAAGACTTCAACACCGTCAATGCCCGCCTTGACAATCTCATCGAACAGCTCTAAGCGACCTTTTAGGTTATTACCGGGATGTGCAAGCACAGCTTTACCACCATTATCTCGCACAAGTGCAACCGCATCTTTGAGTGTTGGGAAATCGACCTCCACATAACAAGGTTTTCCTTGTGCATAATAATCCCAATAAAAATTGACAAATGGATTATCGGCTCTGCTTCCATCAGTGCGGTAAGGCAATAGGTGTTCGTTGTCAAGGTATTCTTGTTTTTCTAGTAATAGTTCAGCAAAAACCTCTCCGGTCCAGATTCCCGTTCCATCATCAATATTCGAAATAGCATTTAGCTCTGTCTCAGAAATGCAAAAGCCAAGCTTACGAGTTAACTCAAGGCGCTCCCTTGATGCATTCCTTTCACCGGATAATATATGTTCTTCCAGCGTTATAAAATCAGAACTACTATCGTTGAATCCATAACCGAGCAAATGCAAATTGATGCCGTTGAATCTACAGTCGATTTCAATCCCTGATATATAATTGATTCCAAGCTTTTCAGCTTCAGCTCTTGCTTCAGCATTTCCTCTTGCGGAATCATGGTCAGTAATTGACATTGTACGAACACCCGCTGTTTTGCACTGGTGCACGAGTTCCGTTGGCGTAAACTCACCATCGTCGCTATACGTCGAATGCATGTGTAAATCAACATGATTTTTCATAGATGCTAGTTCCTTTCAACAAGTATAATCTAAATGATGTGAACTTATTTTACTGCACAAGCTCAAGTGCTTTTATTTCTTTGCGAGAAAGCAAGCGAAGACTGAGTATAATCGTTATAATGGCAGTGATGCTCGCTATGGCAAAAGCTACGAGGAATCCCCATTGGTCAATTACTGCACCGATTGCATAGCCAACAAAACTGAAGGGAATGCCTATGCAGTTGCCGATCACCTGAAATGCAGGACGATCTTCTCTTGGTGCAATGTCGAGGAAATAGTTAAAATATCCCAACCAATGGCTTGCCCATATACTCGCAAAGACACAGATTGCAAGTAACCACAGATAACCTAATGACGGAATGAATGTAATGATTATTGCCAGTGATAATGTTATAAGTGTACCTATATTACATATAACTATAACAGCTTTGTTACCAAGTCTGCGGCTTATCTCACCTAATAGAACGCCACCTAGCAAACCTCCGGCAATTTGAGAATAGACTAGCCATGATGCCTGATCTTCTGTTATTCCAAGTTCATTTTTACCGAACAAAATTAAAAAAGTTAATGTTGAAAACCCAATGAACCCCGGTATACGTGCAATGATTGCGTAACGGAGGGGTTTACTGTTTTTAATTATGGGTAATAATTTTGCATAATAGCCACGGAGGTCCGGCTTAATTGGTGTTTCGATAGGGCTGGGATCTTTAACAAGCCGAATAAAAATTAATGATGGCATTAAGATGGCACCGGTCAGTGCAAATATTGTGCCGAAACGATGATAATCACTAAGTGCGGGAGTTGCCAACAACCACTGTAGTAGCAATCCTGTCAATAATGAAACAGCACCTGCAATTGCAACCTGCATACCCATCATATGGCCACGCACTTCAGGCTTTAGTGCACGTGCAGTTAATTCGCCCCATGGCACAGTATTCAAGCCATCAGAAAGCCAGAAGAGTGAGAGAAGCACAAGAAATATGCCTACAGCAAGATGACCACCTACACCTAAGAAAAGAGGAATTGCCATCAAGAATGGGATAAGCCGGAGAGACATAATCTTGAACATTGCCCCGGGTAAATTACGAATTGCTCCTATATATGGGGCGATTATAAGTTGCCCAAGTAGCAAAAAGAATGATTGTGCAGTTATTGCCAGACCGGCGAGTGTTACCGATCCTGTCATTGTATTAATAAATAATGCAACAGCTCCACCTGTAGCCATTAAATTAATTGCTGCGACAAAAGATACACCTTCAAAAGTTAATGCCCAGTAATTTCGACCATAATTTTGTCTATTCTTCATAATAAGTTGCTATTCCGTTCTAAGTATTATTATTAAAAGCAAAAGCATTATATTCCAGTCTGAAGAAATAGACAAGAAGAAAAAAGTTAAATAGGCTGAGTTGTGGACTTAAATGCAGTCATGTGATACAATTTACCCTGCAAATTGATGCACGAAATGACCATCAACAACTGAAGTAACTATATGTAAATGGAGAACAAGACGATGCCCCTCGTTAAAAATGAACTGCACACAGTTACAATCAACGGCTATACAAGCGAAGGGGACGGTGTGGCACGTATAGACGGTCAAGCGGTTTTTGTCAAGCAAGCCATGGATGGCGAGGTATGCAAAATTCGCATTTTGCGTACAACCAAAACCGTAGCGTGGGCAAAAATCGAATCACTCATCACCCCATCACCTCATCGTATCACTCCTAATTGTTCTGCATATGGACCTTGTGGTGGTTGTAACTTTCTGCATATGACCTACGAGGAAGAACTCAGGCACAAGCAGCAACGTGTTACAGATGCGCTCGAGCGTGTCGGTGGCTTGGAAACAGAAGTTGCTCAAATTCTTGCTGCTAATCAGATTGAGCAATATCGCAATAAAGCCATTTTTGCCGTGGGCAACGGTCCCATAACAGGATTTTATAGACGGCGCAGCCACAGAATCATCCCGATTACGTCTTGTATTATTCAAACAGAATCAGCAAACCGCGCAGCTTCAGCCCTAAGAGAGTGGATGGCTGACTACAAGATTTCTGCCTATGACGAAGAAACTCTTCAAGGTCTCATTCGTCACCTTTTTGTGCGGACGGCAACATCATCAGGTGATATAGCAGTTTGTATCATAGCAACGGCAACATCACTTCCAAAATTAGACAAACTAATTGAGGCGATACATTATCACTGTCCGGAAGCTGTAAGCATTATATTATGCACCAACTCTGAGAAAGGGAATGTGGTCCTGCAAGGTGTATTCCGCACCGTTTGGGGAGAGGACTATCTTGCAGACATCTTACTAGGGCTTCAATTTCAACTATCTCCTCGTTCGTTTTTTCAAATTAACCAGCCACAAGCCGAGTGCTTATATGAAAAAGCCTGCGGATACGCTAATCTCACAGGTTCTGAGATTGTTCTTGACCTCTACTGTGGCACAGGCACAATCACTTTAATCATGGCGAAAGATGCAAAGCAAGCTATCGGTGCTGAAATCGTCGCATCCGCTGTGCAAGATGCACGAGAAAATGCTAAAAGAAATGATATAAAAAACGCAGAATTCATCATTGCAGACGCGGCAAAGGCCGCTGAAGAACTTTACAATCGAGGAATACGCCCTGATGTAATAGTAGTAGATCCGCCGCGAAAGGGACTTAGTAACGATGTAATCTCACAAATTGTAAAAATGTCTCCCGAACGCATTGTCTATATATCCTGCGACCCGGCCACCTTAGCCCGAGACTTGAAATTACTAGACGAAGAAGATTATAAAACAAACGAGGTAACACCGGTTGATATGTTCCCCCGCTGTGCACATGTGGAATGTGTAGCGTTGATAGAGCGAAAATAAAAAAATATATGTTTGGAGAATTATGAAACTAAACTACTGTGTGCCTTGTTTATTTGGGCTTGAAGGACTTTGTTCAGACGAGTTGAAAAGACTGGGCTTCGATAATGTAAAAGCTGAAAACGGTCGAGTTCTGTTTTCTGGTTCACAAAGCGATATTGCGAAAGCAAACATTAATTTGCGAACAGGAGAACGTGTTTTGCTTGTTGTTGGAGAAATAAGAGCAAACAGCTTTGACGATCTTTTTGAAGGTGTACGTGCTATGCCTTGGGAAAACTATATTACAAAAAATGGAGCATTTCCTGTTAAAGGTCACTCACTTGGCTCAAAGCTACACTCAATTCCAGATTGTCAAAAGATAATCAAGAAAGCTATTGTTGAGAGGTTAAAAGTCGGACAAAGTACTGATGTATTGAGTGAAACAGGTGAGAAATATCAAATACAATTTGCTATAATGAACGATATGGCAACACTCTATATTGACACCTCGGGTGCAGGTTTGCACAAACGTGGTTATCGACCTGTTGGAAGTGCAGCACCACTTAGAGAAACATTGGCCGCGGCAATTGTGAAACTCTCACGCTACAGAGGACGTGAGGCTGTGTGTGACCCATTCTGTGGTTCAGGTACAATACCGATTGAAGCAGCGCTGGCAGCAATCAACCGTGCTCCAGGACTAGACAGAAGCTTTGCAGCTGAAGAATGGTCGTGGCTTGACAAATCCATATGGGAAGAAGCAAAGGTTGAAGCAAGAAGTCGTGAATATCAAGGCGAGTATGATATATGGGGTGGAGACATCGACCCGAAATATATAGAAGTAGCAAATGAAAATGCAAAGCGAGCAGGAGTTTCCGAATATATAAAATTTGAAGTTGCAGATGCCACAACATTTCATAGAGAAAATCAAAATGGTATAATATTGACCAACCCACCATATGGAGAACGAGTAATGCAACAAAGCGAGGCTGAAGAGCTATATCGCAAATTTGGTGTAGCCACACGTAATCTCGAACAATGGAAAATGTATATCCTATCATCCCACACAGAATTTGAGCGGACTTTCGGAAAGAAAGCTGTAAAGAAGCGAAAACTATATAATGGAATGATAAAATGTGATCTGTTCATGTATTTCTAAATTTGAGGTGGTCTATGAAGCACTTATTTATTATCAATCCTGTGGCAGGTGGCAGAAAAAACAATTTTAAGGAAACGCATAGTAAGATTAAAGAGTTTGCAGAGACACTCCAAGATCCTTACGAGATTTATATTACGCAAAAACCTATGGATGCCTGTAATAAAATTGTCGAGGAAGCAGAGTGTGTCGAGGAACTGCGTGTATATGCATGTGGTGGAGATGGTACATTGAACGAATGTGCCAACGGTGCGGCAAATCGTTCAAATGTCGCAATTACACATTATCCGTGTGGTACAGGCAATGATTTTCTCAAAACATTTGGTAAAGAAAATGTCAACATGTTCCGTGATCTGCAAGCATTATCAACAGGTACTGTGCGGGCTTTGGATTTGGTTGATTGCAATGGTCGCTATGGCATTAATATTTGCTCTGTGGGCATAGATGCTCGCATAGGCACAGATGTTCATAAATATAGCAGAATTCCGATTATTGGTGGTGCAACAGGATATGTTGTCTCCATGGTGATTAATGTCCTGAAAGGGGTAACGCAAAAATTCCGCGTCGCTACCGATGAAATAATAATAGATAAAGAAATCACACTTGCATGCGTTTGTAACGGTCAATACTATGGTGGAGGATTCAATCCCGTTCCGGATGCTGTGCCTGATGATGGTATTTTAGACTGCCTAATAGTTGAACCGGTATCACGCATTAAAGTAGCTGAAATTGTTGGAAAGTATGCAAAAGGGAGATTCAAAGAATTTCCAAACCTATTCACGCATATCCGGGGGCATCGCATGGAAATCTCTCGCGATAAAGAGTTTGTAGTAAACATAGATGGTGAAGCAATGTATACTAAAAGTGTAACTTTTAAGCTAGTGCATAAAGGGGTTAACTTTGTTTTTCCACCTAAAATACAGCATATTAGAACAGGAAAGCAAAAAATAGGCGCATAATAAAGAAAAACGCCGTATGGTGCAGCAAAGTAAGGGTAAACACACATAATTGCGAAAAACAAACGATTACACTACAAATATAGGCAAAATACCTGTTGCGAAAAAGGTTAACATAGATTATTATTAAAGAGCGTTAGCACTCAACGATCATGAGTGCTAACGCAACCAAACTGTAACGAGTGTAGTGTATTTTAATATTCTACATTGGAAAAATTTAGGAGGTTATATCTTATGACATTAAAGCCATTGGCAGATCGCGTTATTATCAAGCAAGTTGAGGCTGAAGAAACAACAAAGGCCGGCATTATACTTACGAGTGCAGCACAAGAAAAACCGCAAGTATATGAGGTTATTGAAGTTGGTCCCGGCGGCATTGTTGACGGTAACGAAGTCGTAATGACTGTTAAAAAAGGCGACCGCGTTCTTACAGGAAAATACAGCGGAACTGAAGTTAAACTCGATGGCGAGGAACTGACAATAGTACGTCAGAGCGATATCCTTGCAATAGTAGATTAGTAGATTTGAGGAGGAATTTATTTAATGGCAAAGCAAATTATTTATGGTGAAGAAGCTCGTAGAGCATTAGAAAGAGGAGTCAACCAACTTTCAGATACAGTTAGATTGACAGTAGGCCCAAAAGGCAGAAATGTAGTTCTTGATAAAAAATATGGTTCTCCACTGATCACAAACGACGGTGCAACAATTGCAAAAGAAATCGAACTGGCTGACCCATTTGAAAACATGGGTGCGCAACTTGTAAAAGAAGTTGCTACAAAAACAAACGATGTAGCTGGTGACGGAACAACAACAGCAACAATCCTTGCACAAGCTATGATTCGCGAAGGAATCAAAAACGTAGCTGCCGGTGCAAACCCGATGATGATGAAAAAAGGTATCGACAAAGCTGTTGTAGCTGCAATCGATTCAATAAAAGAAAACTCAAATCCGGTTTCCGGTTCAAAAGACATTGCACGTGTTGGTGCAGTATCTTCAGGTGATGATGATATCGGAGCACTTATTGCTGAGGCAATGGATAAAGTCTCCCGTGATGGCGTTATCACAGTTGAAGAATCAAAAACAGCAGAAACTTACTCTGAAGTTGTTGAGGGTATGCAATTTGACCGTGGATATATCACGCCGTACATGGTTACAGATACAGAAAAAATGGAAGCCGTCATTGACGACCCGCATATCCTTATTACAGATAAAAAAATCTCAAACATCCAAGAAATTCTTCCCGTACTGGAAGCAGTTGTACAAGCAGGCAAAAAACTTGTAATTATTGCTGAAGATGTTGAAGGCGAAGCTCTTGCAACAATTATCCTAAACAAAATCCGTGGCACATTCGTATGCCTATGCGTAAAAGCTCCTGGATTTGGTGACAGACGTAAAGAAATGCTGCGTGACATTGCTGCACTCACAGGCGGCGAAGTTATTTCAAGTGAACTTGGCATGGAACTCAAAGATGCAACAGTCGAAATGCTAGGTACAGCACGTCAAGTAAAATCTTCAAAAGACAATACAATCATTGTTGAAGGCGCAGGATCAACAGAAGATATCAAAGCAAGAATCAGCCAAATCAATACAGAAATTGAAATCACAACTTCTGATTATGATAAAGAAAAACTACAAGAGCGTTTAGCGAAACTTTCAGGCGGTGTTGCAGTAATCAAAGTTGGTGCAGCAACTGAAACTGAAATGAAAGAAAAGAAACTTCGCTTAGAAGACGCACTTAATGCAACTCGTGCAGCAGTTGAAGAGGGCATCGTACCAGGTGGCGGAACAATATATGCACTAGCAGCTAAAGCTGTCGATAAGCTGCTAGATAGCGCATCAGGCGACGAAAAAACAGGTATGGCACTCATCGCAAGAGCTCTCCAATGTCCGGTTGAGCAAATTGCTATGAACGCTGGCGTAGAAGGTGCAGTTGTGTTAGATAAGATTAAGAATGCAACTGATGCAAACTTCGGCTTTGATGCTGCAAGTCAAGAATACTGCGATATGATTAAAGCAGGCATTGTTGATCCAACAAAAGTTTGCCGTTGCGCAATCGAAAATGCAGCATCTGTTGCAAGCATGGTTCTAACAACAGAATCACTTGTCGCTGATATCCCAGAGCCACCAGCTCCAGTACCAGCAGGACCACCAGACATGGGCGGCATGTACTAAGCAAGTAGCATAAAATAACAATAACAGTGAAAAACCTCATTTTGAGGTTTTTTGCTGCTATAACTATATCATTATGAGTTCTCGAATGCCGCTATACCTTGTAATTGCAGGGTTGGTGGCTTTTCTGTTTTTGGGAGAAAGTTACATGTACTGTGGTTGATTGAAAGAGGCTTGACTGTTCCTGTTCTTGGATTTTTAGTTTCACTCATTATAGTATTAACAAATTTAGCAATATGTATGACATGCAATGATGAAAACTGTATGTGCATAATGTGTCAGAAAAGAAAGTGAGCTACGACTAGCACAGCTTACTCTTAAAATGCATTTCGGAACTCATAATGTACGTTGCGCTTGATTCATAATTTGCTCACAAATTTCTACATAAATCTCTTGACAATATCAGGCGTTATTTGTTAGACTTTCAGTGCACTAATGAGTAAAAATATTACTTATGATATATTGCTCATATTATAAAACATTTACAAAGACGAATTGATCATAAAAGAAGGAGCGCCACATGTCAAATCCAGACACAATCCAAACGAAGCAAGAAACAGTTGATACACATACAAATGCAATATCCAGACATAGTTCTCACTTTAATGTAACTATCCCATCCGTCAATGGAAATCCGGCAACTTCAACGGCGATAACAGATGCAAATGACTTAGCTGCAAAGGCTACACAGTTGGTTGGAAGATATGCTGAAATATTACCAAGAAGCGCCAATGATATTGGTTTTATTGCAACAAGACTTCGCTATGAAGATGAGGCAAATAGAGAATTGTTTACAACGGGCTAAAGCTTTTGTAATTTAATAAAGTGGAAAGGAACACTTATACATGGATAAGATTGACAGAATTATAGCTGAGTATCAAAAAAATGTGATAGAAAATGAAAAGCAAGAAGAAAAACTGGCTGCAACGAAAAAGGAAATTGAAGACAGACGAGAAAGCGTTAGTGTTTTTTTTAATGATACTAATGTCACGTTAAACTATAATAAGGAAGAACTAGAATACTACGGTATGTACGAGGATGCACAATTCTATTATGACGCTACAGAAAAAATAAGTCAGAGTTTTCGAGCAGTTGATGAAGCTCTTAAAGACGAACAAGAGAAAGTAACTGCTGAATTAAAAAAAGTATCACATCAACGAGATGATTTAGATAAAAAGTACAGGCAAGACATGTCTGATGCAGAAGGAGCATAATATATGAGCTTAGATTTTACTCCGAGTCAAGTAAGTGCTGAACTTACTGCGCAGAACCTAATACTTGGGCAAATACTTGAACAAGCACCATTATTATTGTCAGATATTGAAGCATACAACAACGAAAACATGTTGCAAGGTAGAGCGTTTACTGCTCATAAGAAATACAAAGATCAGGCTCACGGAGACTATTTAAGAAAGCTCATTCAAGGCTATACATCATTTCAAGGAGCAAACGATTATCACATTCAAGCTCTTAATTCATTTTCACGTCCGGATAGTCGGCATTGTTCTGTACAGATAGATAATGAAATCACCTACTTGAATAATCGTATTAGCAATATAGATTGGTGGAGAAATGCGTTCAGTTGGTGGAATGACGTTGCAACTGTAATTGATCATTTTACGTGGGAAACAAGAGAAATTCTTGCTGGCAGACGGCAAATTCAACTTGATAAACAAGCTGATCTTCAAAGCTACGAAAGTGCAACTATGGGTATTTATGATGAAGCTGTTCAGTATATAAATGAGGCAGAGCGTTTGCTCAATAGAATAGAGTTTGCAGAGCGTTGTTTGACATCAGGCTATGTGACCTTGTTGAGTATTGACAAGGTTAGTGAATTGATAGCGCTTGGAGTCACCCCGGAGGAACGTGCATTTTTGTTGATTCTGCAAAAACAGTTTGGCTTTGATGATGAGACGATACGGATTATGCAGCAGGTAAAGATAGCTTTACGTCAACAATATCCGAGTGCTTCACAAATGGATTTAGACTGGCGGTTTATGCGTCTGATGGGCGGGTTTGTATACGATGATGATGTGTTTCATATTCGATTTGCATGGGATCAAACTGCAGGTGTTGCGATTGATCAGTGGACTTTAGATCCAACAGGTCGTGACAGACTTATGAATGAATTGGAATTTTTTAGAGATTTTTTAGGTATTTCGGAAGCGGACTTCAACCGTTTGCGTTATAGCGTACGAGTTCAGCATCAAATAGTGAGCGGAAGTGCATTAAGAGAACCACCTCCACAGTTATTTGATAGCTACATGAGAAATATGGCAAGAGCCTTAGGTCGTGAATGGGATGTCACAAATACACATCATCGCAATGAATTTTTGCAATTATGGCATGTGCAGTTTGATAGAAAGTCTGACACAGGTGATTTTGCGCATATGCAAATTACTTTTGCTACACACTTAGCAACAGATTTAGGTGTTGCAGGGAGATTGCCAGGAATTGCTTTAGGAGGACGAACACGTGTAGAATGGATGGCGGGATGGCTTGGAGATGCGACACAGGGCAATCCGCCGTCGTTTCCTCCAGACGATTTCATTGCTAATTTAGATGCAGCAAATATTGCACATATTATGCGTAATAATCCTGACCTGTCGCTTGCGGATGCTACGAATCAATATTTTAATCGAGTTGGACCAGAATTTACACGAGCACAAATGTTCATAACGCATACGCCATTAGAAACTGTAAGAGCAGAGATATTCTCGGAGCTTGAAAATCGGCTGATTGCCGGGTATATCTCTAGCCATTCTGATTCATGTTTCTCTCCATCGTCTAGAGAAATTATAGCTTTTCTCAGTGACAAAGACGCAGTGATGTCAGTTCTGCAAGAAGTGTCAAGAGATACGTATCTTTTTATCCGTAGCTTAGAAAGTCCAGAAGATCACCATGAAATGATGTGGCCAAACTGATGAAAAAAAGACAGAATATTATTTTTATTTTAATTACGTTTGTTTTGCTAATTGGAGCAATTAGTGGTATATTCTACTACCAAAACAATGTACGAGTTCAAAATGTGTTTGAGCAGTTGTACCGTACACGACAAAATGGATTTGGCAATATGTCGAGTACAATGTGGCATCAAGGAATGCCGGATATTCAGGGAGGTTCGTATGTCCGTCATCAAGGGCAAGTGTCGCCTTTTTTGGGACATTTTGATGAACTGGAAATTAACTTTGGTTTTCCTTTTGATGATACAGATACAATTATGATTTGGATTGTCTTAAATTTTCCTGATGATGAACTTATTTTTCTGCAGTATAATTATCAAAGGCAGAACAGAGAATTACACGTTTCAGCGATAGTTGTTTCTAGTCCATTATATGACCGTGAGCATTACCCAATATTTCTGGCATACCCGCATATCATAGACGACTTTCTTGTCCGCCACAATCTCGCTCGAGCAGAGGTTGAAGAATTGCATCATTGGTTTTTATTTGAGTATTTTCTCCCCCTTTGGTACGAAACAACCCAAACAAGAACACGATTTTCGCCGGATAATTGGGGTGAATTTTCAATAGTCGCATATAGCCGCTAAGCATTGCAATTGATAGTCATCATATTAAGTAAGTGTGGATAGTTCCAAACTATTCATAAGTTTTTTTGTGTTGCCGTGTGCGATGGAATGGAGTCAATAACGGAAATAAAGTTTGCGAAGAGCGAAGATAATAAAGTAGAAAGAGCGTGGCTAAAAAAGATAGATAAATGCAGGAATGGTCGCACGTTGTTGTGACCGTTTCTGCAAAGACGAAAATAGTGCGTGTTTAGAGTGCCGAAAAGTGAATATGCCGTTATCAGAAATAAGTGCAATCAAAGCTAATTAATAGTATGCTTTTTTCAACGCCCTACGCTTTACTTTTCGGACTTCGTTGGCTCTACTTGCGTATTCGCGCCTATCCACATCATGGCAAAATATGAGTTTGGTCGAAACTTCGTATTACAACGGACGCACGTTTTTCTGCTTCATGTGTCGCAAGTTCAAGGTTCTTAACATGGTTATATACTGTTTTTAATCTGTTCTGTGAATCGTGTAGCGTCAGGCAGCCATTGTTTAATCTCCGCAAGTGCTTTTTCACGTTGTCTCTTAGCGTTTATGGGAGTTTATATCAGCCAATGCTTTTCTATTGTGGCTATCTGTTTATCAAGCTTGTCTATTCGTATGCGTCTGTCAGTCTCACAAGATAACCGCCGCATCAAGAAACGATATATCCATGCCCTTGATGTAACACTTTATCTGCCGGTGCACTAACTTCGCCGCCAAAACTCATCCCTGCGCCATGTTCTTCTGTGGTTATGTTGTATGGTTTTTCCTCTTTTTCGTTGTCTGATGTGAATAAAATAGTGTATACTTAGAGTCTGCGGATAAACTATGTTTTCGCAAAATGCCAGCCAAAAAATAGAGTTTTGAACATCCGGAAAATTTGACACAAGAGTTCCCTAAGGAGATGTGCGACATTCATGCAAAATATGTTC
>Ga0123355_10009425_pt1 | contig 14842 bp, 10 predicted proteins | sample TergutEmb28metaG_3_FD_89872 | JGI IMG/M metagenome (GOLD analysis project Ga0123355, IMG submission 89872) | Embiratermes neotenicus P1 segment gut microbial communities from Petit-Saut dam, French Guiana - Emb289 P1 | ecosystem: Host-associated > Arthropoda: Insects > Digestive system > Gut ...
AAGGAAACTTGGTGTAAAAAGATGGAGAAGAAAAGCTTTGGATAGGGAAGAATGGGCGTCAATTATAAAGGAAGCCAAGGCCAAACTCTAAGGGCCGTAGAGCAATAGGAAGAAGAAGAAGATGGACAAATGGCATTTATACAAGATAGGAACTGAAAGCATAATTAAGTAATGCACTAAAAAATAATTATGTATCAGACTGTGAGCAAACGTAAAATTCATAACATTTGATCCCTTAACTTCCTATTTTATACTAAATGAAAAAAGACAGTCATTACTTTATTGCAGTGGCAAAACACATCTTATAGCAAAGTAGGAGTATTGTTTGGGAACCAATGGTGTACAGCCCTGAAAAGACCAGGCTAATCCTGTGCTTAAAAAGGATGTCTTGAAGGCATTTATGAGTGCAGATAAAGCCCTTATATTGTTAGGTTCAGAACTACAAGGGGGTGAGAGGTCACATCCACAACTGTACCCTGAGGAAAGCACTAGTGTACAAATTCAGTGAAATGATTGCTGACAGCCTAAATGTTTGTGATGGCAAAGAGAAAACTGAACCCTTACAACCAGGCTCACTGCAACATGTGAGCTATCTCAGTCCTTTACAGCACATGTATAGACAATTTCATGTGTTAACATCATTTGTATATCTGGGAAATGTGGACTGCTGTTATCTGTCTCCTATGTAAAAAGTGTGAAAATTACAATACATAAGACCATAATTTTACCTAATATTTTGCACGGGTGTGAAATGTTACTTTCATATTAACCTTTTAAAGCCTACTGGTTACATGATGCAACAACAGGTTTAACATTCAACAATTGTACAATCTGCCCATATTGTATGTGTGTTTTGTGTTTATCAGAGAACAAACAGCGACTTGTGCCACTTACATCATAAACTGAAGGGTTTTTATAACCAAAATGAAAAGTGTTTACTGCGCGGTACGGACTGGGTCTTTGAATAAAGCGGTCTGCACTTCGTCTTTAACTCTTCAAATGCCGAATTAAATTCCATCTGCCATTTGCTGGCATTAATATGAGCTCACCATATTTTCCACGTTAGCGGGTTAAGGGAAATATTAAAACTAATGTTTTCTTTTAACCTAAGAAATAGGAAGTAACAGGAGGACAAACGAAATTTTGCGCTGAGAAATTTAACAGTTTGTTCTCACTACCATGCACTATATGGGTGATTAAATCAAGGAGGAAGAGCTGTAAGGGACAATTAGCATGTGTGTGAATACGAGGATAAATGTACACAGAATTTTGATCAGAAACCTGATGGGTGTAGAGACCTCTTGGGAGATATAGGCATAAGTGGAAAGAAAATAGTGAAGAAATAGAACATGAAAGTAGGGATAAAATATGACAGCACTAAAATGTGAATACTAATGCAAAAACATTACTGTACAATACAGCAAGTAGCAGTGTAATTAAAAAATTATAGACTATGTTATTGCACTTCTCCAACAATACGTTACCTCATTCTTCATAGATGGTTCTACTTCAAAGTTACTAAGAATCTGCTCCTCTTTTCCTGCAGGTATTACAGGAAGAGGTAAAAAGTGACCGTCAGTCTCTTCAGCTATTTCTGCAAAATAATTACTATAATTCGACACATTTTTTGATGATATGTTTGTACACTTCACTTTCAGCACAACACTGTAGTGGGGACAGGGTAGAAAATGTTGTGGTAAAGTCAATCCCCAGAACTACAATGAAAATATATATGTACTTAAAATTGGTAATGACTTAACACTAACTTCACTTTAGGACATGGGGTTTCCACTCCATTAAACGAAAAGCACTGACAGAAAGATCAGTTAACAAACTAACCAAATACTGTATGACATAAATTAGTAAGTGCACACTGCAGAAATATTAGAGAACACTAAGGATCATGTTTATATGTAAAAAAGTAAAAAAATAAGTGAACTATATTTGTGAGGAGCAAATGAGGAAAAAATTGTAGTAAATTACCAGAAAACAGAATAATTATTGTGAGTACATACAGATCAGCTAATGGAAAATTTTGCACATTTTTTTTAGCAAACTGGAGTTGGTAATTGAAAAAAGTGACATCAAATGGGGAAAAGCTGATTTCAAGCAGTGATTGCAATATGAATTTTTTTAAGTGAGATCAAGCTGAAAGAGCAGAAAAATTATTTTTGATGTGCACATTGATACACACAGTAGAGTATCCACAGAGAATTAGCAATATCAAATATCTGCTTCATGTATAGAAGAGATGCCATACATAACACATATATTGACATACGTTTTGAGGCAGTCGAGCTCAAGAATTGTCAGTAACTCTTGAAAACCTGATAAGTGAACCACTGAGATTAGTAGTGTAATGAACGCAACTTTAGCCACCAAATTTAATGTATATTTTGTAAAATATTGTATATTTTAAATGGACATGACGTGGTACTCTGACTATGAGGCAGACTCAGAGTTGCAAACGCTGCATCCGGGAAACAAGTTCGGTATGCCTGGACTTTGCCGAACGAGCAGTGACGTCGCCTCAGAGTTATTGTACCATAAAGAATGTCGTAGTTGCAGAACTGAATTGAACTGGGGCACTACAGTAGTAAATAGTTTGACGAGAAAAATATAAAGGAATTTCAGTATTACTGAACAAGGAACTACAGCAGGAAATACTTTTGTAATCCAAAGTAAATGCTAAATTTAATGCTGAAAATATAACTAAAGCAATATAGCAAATAATAATTAAATAAAATGGAAAACCTCCTCAAAATGAACAACAAATTGAATTGAAATATTGATCAAGAAATATAACAAACCAGATCAAGCTGACTTGCTAAAGTCTTTTCTTCTGTTCCTTACTATGTCAATAATGTCATTCAATGACACTTATATAGTATATATCATTTGTGTCATTCCAGGTCTCAAGAAAGAATATGATGTAAAAATTTCAGCCATATCCATGACCATGTGCCATCAACGAAATTCTTTAAAGTACAAATGGTTTAAATGGACAGGTACCATGACTGTTAGGCAACAAAATAATACAAATAGAATCCAAATAGCTCTAAATGAATTGAGGAGAGAGAAAATATGGAAACAAAGTGGCCAGGCTCAAAAACACCTGTAACAATAAATCAAATGACAAAACAAACAGAAAAAAAAAATCTAGTCTTAAAAAATTTAAATATCACAAAGCAAAGTAACTGAGTAACAGCAATTCAAGACATGAACAAATTCTGGCGCTACACTTGGTAAGGAAATGAAAATAAAATATAGAAAAATTATGTAATGTTAGAAGTAAAACTTAAACAAAAAATAACACATAAAATTGTGACTAAAAACTAAACATTGTTGGAAAACTAATATCAATAATATCTGAAGACTTGGTACTGAAGAATCATGGTGAAGATACACGATAACGTTTGAGCACCTTAATAACCCTCACCTGCTTCAAGACCTTCAGATTTTCTTAGTAGCTTCATGCAAGTAACAGGAGCCATTTGCTGAGCTTCATTTTCTGGGCCAGATGTGGATGTTGGCAGCGCCCCAGCAGGTCTAAGTACAACCCTCACATGGTTGCTAACAGCACCATTTTCACTGCCAGCTTCTGTGATTTCTGTCCCCTCAGCAATAGTACCTGGCAATGAAGCAGTAGCACCAGTCACATCCACAGATAGACGACAAGCCACATTTTCAGTCTCTTCTGTGGTTGTTGCTGCAGTAGTGACTACCTTAGTGGAAGAGGACTTTAATTTCTTCTTTTTGTGCGCCTTATCTTTGATGTATTTTGTGACCTGAGGCTGAGGAAATGACTCTTCACTGAAAAAATAAATCACAGTAAGATTTCAGAACTCAAAACGCAAATAAATAATTAAATATATATATGTGTAAGGTAAAGGTAGAGTAAAGGTAAAGGTCACCTTATAACAGGCCACGAAGGCCCAGAGGTGGAGTAGACGTATAGTTCTACTCTTTCTTTAACCTCGGCGGTATATGGGGGTGGGTGGTAAATGCCACGCCCCGGCCGCTTTACCCCCAGGAAAGACACGGTACCCATTGTATAGGAGGCTGGGTGGGCCCCAGGACCAGTCTGGACAGATGTGGAAAAACTCGCCCCCACTGGGATTCGCTCCCCGGACCGTCCAGCCCGTAGCAGGTCGCCATACCTACTGCGCTATCCCGGCCCTAAATATATATACATTATCTGTAAGATACAAGGTTATCAAAGGAATGTTGTGGAAAATTTAGTGCTGTTAATTTTATGCCACGTTCGTCCGTGTGTGGTTATCAACATTTCAAAGGATCATAATGATTTCAAAATGGTAGTAACTGTTTATCAGGCAACATGACATAACATCCCAGAAGACGAATCTTCATATTTTAACTACTACACAAGTCATAATGATATACAAAGAACAATGAATTACTAATGTTAGCTATGAAAATATGGGCAGAGATAAAAATGGTGCAAAAGAAAGATTTACATACATTTTCACTGGCATTAAACAGTCGCAATGCCATTTTGTTCTGGGCTTTAACATTTTCAGACATCTTGTTTCAACATATATCTTTCCTGATGAGAAATGAAATTAATATACTGTAACTACAAATCTTATTCAGCCAGTAACTTCTAATGCGACACGGTCACAGCAGGATAGAATTTTCTGTGATACAAAATATAAATGCCTTTATGGGATATAGAGATACTATCCAAAGACGATGTGCTTCTCCATTTACTGAAATGACCATAATATAACTACAGGGAAGTATAATGTCTACCAGTACTGCTACTAAACACTCTGTGCAATATGCAACAACATTTCAGCATTCCAAACTCAGCTCCAGTAGCTGTGGGGGACCTGCAATACTGCGACTTAAATGTACTTATGGGAGATGCTGCAAATATTCCCCATTAATTCAGAGTCCTTATACCTTCTAATATGATCTGGATCACACAGTTTATTCTTTCTGTCGATGCACAAGACATTGAAGGTAAATGTTTTGTGAGTGGTCTCTGTCTGGTTCAACAAACTATTTTAAATATCCGCAAAAGAATAAATCATGCAAAATAAATTCAAGAGAATATGCTGGATATAAATCATGGCTCATAACCCTTTCATCAAACACACTCTTCAAATTTGCAAACAGTTCCCTGCAAAATGCTTGCAGTATGTACCCACATATTGCTCGGAATTAATTTCTTCTACATAAAACGCAACCAGTAATAATATTCATGCCACTTAGTGTGTACTAAATGCCAACTTTTACATCATGGTGTTAATTTCTTCTACATAAAACGCAACCAGTAATAATATTCATGCCACTTAGTGTGTACTAAATGCCAACTTTTACATCATGGTGTAGAACTTCACATATAAAATATTAGTTGTCTTTGATCCAGTATCAGTACTTTTTGAGTTCCTGTACCAATTCAAACAAAATTAAACATTGTCTGAGAAATGCCATCTTGGGATCAGGTTTTCTTACCAGAGCTGACTGAACACACTACTTATATAAATCTGATAACTTTGAATTATTAAGATCACACAGTTTCCTTAAATTTGTAGTGTGTCTTGCAGTCACCCTTTCTAGTCCTGTTTCATGTGCAAGAAAATTACAAAGCAAATTTGGAAATAAAGCTGTGGTATTGTCCAAATTTTCTTCTCTGTAAATACTTGACACTTATGTTTTGGTTTCACATCTAATAACAAGCCACTTGTTTCCATTTCACTGCCACAATTCTTAGTAGCATTAAATGGAGAACTCAAATTCTGGGGAACTCTTTCGTAATTTCCTCTGACTCTTCCTAACCAATTACACTTCATACATAAAATTCATATAAAAGGACTAGACACTGATATAGACTTATTCATGACCTAGTTTTACATAAAATGATTTCTCACAACATCAAGACATGTATGAATACTGCAAGACAGTATAATGCCATCTTCCTTTACCACTATCACGAAATCATTTGGTTGAATTTCACTGTATAACATTTCTGCAGTCTCACTGTCTCTGTAGCTCAAAGAGTGGGAACAGCAGCATGTGAAGTAGCAAAGTATACGACCGAAACATGTAGGAGTGAATTTTAACCAAAAATTATATGTTTTTAAAATATTATATGTGAAATACTATATGTGATATATTAAAAAAATACAATAAAAAGTGCAATTAGTTGGCCATTTATATATAATTATTAACCTATTTTTAAAAAAATTTTGAGTTGCAAAAAATTAGTTTGAAAATAATTTTAAAAGTGATAATTGACACAGTTTACACTTCTTTCTTAGGAATGTGTCTCAAGAAATAAATGAGTGGATAATGGGGAGGTGTGGGGGCAGGAGGTGCATAAGGAGTTTTGGTGGGGAAAATGAGGGAAAGAGACTACTTGGAAGACGTAGGCTTAGATGGGAGGATAACATTAAAATGGATCTTCAAGAAATGGAATGAGAAGGCACGGACTGGACTGATCTGGCTCAGCCAGGGACAAGAGGCAAGCTTCTGTGAATGTGGCTGTCAGCTTCTCAAGCTAGGGACAGGAGGCAAGATCCTGTGAATGAAGCTGTGAGCTTCTCAAGAATGACTCTGCACCGTAGAGTTAAGGGTAATGGTGAGACATGAATGTTTTACTTACGTATGGTAGGCATTTGACAACCATGTAATAATTTCTTCCAAAGTCCTGTGTAACTAGCGAATGAAATGAATTATATAATTAAGCCCCTACCTTAAGAACTTATATGACCTAATAACTAGAACTTCTGTCATCACCAGTGTCCTGTAATTTCATGCACTGATCTAACATAATAATACAACTGAATTAATTCTTGATCCTTTAGCATGAAAAATAAATTACTCAGCCACAGGTGATATGGTTTGTATGTTGTGTGTGTGCCAATGTGTGCTCTTTGTCATTGCTTGCGTACTTCAATGGACTGTTAGAATACAGAACAAAAATATCTTTGATTATGTGTGGGTTTTCAATTATTTGTGCATTTTACCCACTCCATTAACCGAAATTGGTAGGTGACTGTAAAATCGATGACAAATGAGAAAGCTGCTTACCCACTGCCTTGAATAGAGGATGCATGACCGCCATAGCCACTGCTGCCACTTGAGTTGCTGTGTTGGGACTTGGAACTGCCACTGCTGCATACAAAATTGCATATCTCTTACATATATTAAGTGCAAACAAAATTAAGCATTAAAAAAACTTATCACCCTTAACAAGGCACATTTTAGGGTTCCACATCATGGGTATGAAGAATATATTGCACTCAAAACAAACACATGACAGAAAAAAATGTACGAAACAGCATACATAAACATGATATTGGTTTGTTTGTTTGTTTGTTTGGTAAAATGCAGTTCTCACACCATTGTTCCCTTTTATTTCAACACATGTGCAATTCCTATTTTTACATCACAACTTTCTTATCTAGAAGGACAACAGTCTTCAAACTTTACCAGATATCTGCACTGATATGATGGTCAAGTTCAGTTTCTCATGTTCTTTGTTTATCATCACACGTAATTAACTTAATGAATGTCACTAAACATAAAATAGGAATTATGCTGTTTCCTTTCCTGCTGAAAGATAAAAATCTCTTCTGACCATTGGTGCATAACCTGCTCAAAAAAGAAGATGGAGAGGAATATATAATGAAGAGCTTCATAATTTGTACTGTTCACAACAAAGTAGTAGGGTGAAACTATCCAAGAGAATTAGATGTACCAAATATGCAACACACACATGGGAAGGTAAGAAATTCATACAAAGATATAATGAAATTGATATTAAAGAATAGGGTGACAGGGCATGGACTTGATTGAACTGGCTCAAGATATGGTGGTGGTGGACCATCGTGGTCATGGTAGTAAATTGTGGGGTCCATAAAACCCAGTGAAGTTCTTGACCAGCTGAGTAACTACAAGGTTCTCAAGAAGGACTCTACATCATCTAGAGAGTGACCTATGGTCAATCAGGTGAACTGTCAAAGAGAACACATTTGCATTAAGAATTGTAACACTTGAAATTACATCATAATGGCTGTGCTTGCAGACAAGGTTGTCCTTCTGCTGATACCATTATATAACCCTTTATGAACTGTCTGCAAAACCTGCTGCTCAGGGTCACTCTCAGTAGAATTTTAAACCTGCATGTGCCACATAACTAGGATCCACATGCTGCTCATCGTCATCCTTCTTTGTTTGAAATTGTGACTGAACAATTTTGGGAATACCAGCCACTATGGTTCATCGGTAAAGGAAGGTAGCACCAATTACAAAGCTGGACTCTTCATAATGCAATGGACAAATCTTTATCAAGGTGAGTAACTTACTGTATGACAGCAGCCTGTGCCAAATGCTGAACACCTCAGAGTTCTGAAAGGAGGTCAGTGTCTAGAAGCAATGCAAGGACTGTGGTTCATAATATATGATTGGCAGAGATTAAAAATACTGATGTGGAACAAGGGTAAAATACTGACACAGTTATGTTACAAATAAACAGCTTCAACTAATGAACCAACAAAAGGTTCATTACCATGTTCACAAGTGATCACAACTGGATTTTTCTCTGAGCCAATTAAAACCAGTCAATAAACACACACATTGTTTCTTTACAATTAATTTCAATTAATTTAAATATTATGCTCTCTTCTGTGCCTCAAAATTCAATGGGTTAAAGTTAAAGTTAAAGTTAAAGGTTTTCCTATCAGATATGTACACAATTCTAATCACCCCATCCACATTACATGCCCACCACTCACACCCTCCACCATTTGTTCTTGATGATAATATGTAGTGAAGATGTACAAATTTGAACTCCTCATTAAGAAATTTTCTCCATCTTCCTGTTCCTTCCACTGTCTTGGTTCTGAACGTTTGTCTAAACACCTTGTTATCTAATCCCCCAGTACATGTGTTACTCCCTTATGATCTGACTTCAAAACCTGCATAAAATAGCACATGAAATTATGATGCCTTATGCTAGTAAATATCTTACAAGTATTACCTTCAGTTTGTGCAGAACTTATTTCTGAAGACCAGGAATGATAAGTAAACTGTTGTGAAATAAAGGTACAGATGCCAGTATTTCCTCAAACCTGTATGTAGACACACTAACTGGTGAGATTTTGGGATGTGGTCAGGTAAAATTAATAATCAGTAAACTGATTGGAATATGAATACATCCTTCATACAATAAAGAAAAAAAAATAAAATAAAATTATAGAGATAGGTCACAGCTCAATAAAAGCCAATAGTTACAGACAATTTTGTACTGAGCACTTCACAACAGGATGTTTATGAAATTATCATTTCCCATCAATACTTCATTTTGCCAGACCAGATGTTAGAGCTGAGGTGCATGTGTCTCAGGATAGTGATAATGAACTCATATCACACGAATCATCAAAAATAAAACTCTAAGAATATATTCTTTGCATTTTGGCAGACTATTATATGGAGTCATTATTTTATGTGACAAATATTGGTTGCCATTTTCTGTTTGGTCTTTTCTGTAGTAACATGACCACTTAGCCGACCTCCTACATAAGCAACCCAGTAACAGCACAATTCTAACCCAGATTAATTGACATAAGTTTTGATATATCACTCATTTGCAACAACAGTGTCACAACTCAAAACTAGTGATTTTTCAGGAGAAACGTTTAAAAGTTTTGAAGTGCTGTACTTTTCTATGTGTGCAACGACGAAACAACTGCCCTCCAGCGGCCAGATTTACAAAATGCGTTATGACACTAGACCTGTTAAAAGTGTATCTACAAACGTTTCTTTCTATACCAATAACTCAAACATGCCAAATTTTGAGTTGTGACACTCTTGTCGCAAATGAGCGATATGTAAAATCCAAAGATGAGTAACAGGGGGTGACCAAGATCCAAGGAGTACAGATTAGCTAAGTCCATGGGATGAGAATGTACAAAACTTTTATTTTCTACGAGGGTGACGAAATGGCAATCATATAAGGAATAACTTCACAAGTATCATTATATTAGGTTAATATGTGTCATCTTTTCCATTACTTAAATCTCTTATATATAAGCGCACGAGCGTAGCTGGTGGGGTGGGGTGGACAGCGGTGCGGCTGCCCCAGGCGGCAGAGTTCAAAGGGAGGAAAAGCGGGCGGCAAAATGAACATTTTAAAAGAAAAATTTTATTTCACGCGGGCTACAATTTTTAAACGATTTCGATTTATTAAAATCCGTAATTTCTTTTAGTGGGCGGCCATTTTGACCACTCGCTTCAGGCGTCACATCACCTAGCTGTACCACTGTATAGGTGTACATATTTGGAATGGTTGTATGGGACTATTTGCAGAAAAATGTCAATAACTCACATTTATTTTTTTTTTTAACTTTTGTTACGTAGGTGCTCAAATCCTTACCTTCTCTGTGACTGGCTATTACTGCTATTGGAATATGCTGAATCAGAGATTTTTGTGTTATGGGTGGTGGTTTCTGCCATGTCGACCCTGGAAACACGAAAGTCTCTTTAAGAGAATGGTTCATTAAAAGTTTAAAACAAAACACAAACAGGCCCAAAATATTAAGTTTTAATGGAATCAACTTCTCATTTAAGGAAAAATAAAAATACACATAATATGAAATATAACAGCAGAAGTCATAATATTTTCGATTATATTTAAATTATATCATCTAACGTCTACATATTCAACATACTCAGCTGAAGGAAGAAGTTATTTCGATTGGCATGTCTGAGAACTTCAACATATTTCTGCTCAGGTTCATCAATGTCACACCTGTCCCCAAGCGCGACCATCTTCTGTCATCTACATAGTACAGTAGCTCCCACAGTTACAGGCAGAACACTTTTTGCTCACTGCCCCTCAAACCCCAACCCCTAGTCCAACAAATCGGGAATTATACTGTAGCCGACGTGACAAACATGTACAGGAAATTTAAACATAAACAACCGAAGCAAATACTGCTATAATTAGTTTACCTGAAATCGCAGTGGCTTTATTAGAATTTTTCACTGCCGTTATTTACACTTGAATTTATATTCACTTCTGTTTCACTTGTGTTATTGTGAAAACATTTATTCAGATTGGTTAAGGGAACAATTTTGTAATTTCTCCTGGAACATGCTGTGCATACTTTCTTTACAATAAATCTTAAAAATAAAGCAGAACACCTTTAAAGAATATGTACAGCGTACACTTAATATGTGTTCACTCTGAGATAACCAGTGGAGAGATCTTCGCCACACTGAACCTAAAAGAACAAATTAATCTGTTTCTTTATCAGAAACAGATAATAAGTCGCGAGATTTTACGTTCTATCATCGATGATGAAGTAGATTCAAGTCTTCTGGGAAATGACGCCATTTTGATTAGTAAATAGCTACCGACAGTGTGGGATCTCTGTCTGCAAGGTGCAACCTGCACAGCCTGCAAAGACCTTCGTTAGGCGCCTAATTCATTATTAAGACATTCTTTCAGTTTGTGAAGCCCACTTTATATTCAAGAACAAAGACGTGTAAAGAGCTAGAGAAACCGTTTTTAAAAAAACCGAAACTGGGACACTTAATAATATTTAGATATCCGGAAGGGCGGAGGAGGCAGAAAATCTTTTGACTTGTCACGAAGTAAAAAAAGGAAAGTAATTTTTAATATCACAGTGATGAGATAACTCGGATACAAATTATAACACACCGGTCCAAAAATTAATAATAATAATAATAATAATAATCAGACATTTAGTGCACATACTCATTATTCTTCACATATCCGTGCCTAAATCTTCGCAGCCTCGATAATCTATAATTGCCAATCTTCCTCTAACTCTCCTGTTCCTTCCCGACAGTGAATGGTTGATGGCTGCCCTACTCCTGTCGATATTTCCTCCCATCGGTGGAAAGTCAAAATGTATAACATCGGTACCCATTCAAAAGGTGTCTGCGAGCACAGGTCTTAATGTTTATGATAAGAGAGAATATTTTTCCCCCGCTGAGATCTGAACCCCCAAGCCTGTGCCCCAATCAACGTACCGAGTGCGCCGTGGGCCACCAGTTTGATACACCTACTTTTCCTTCTCCCAAACAACTCAAACTTTTAGGCACTTTCACAAAATTCTGAAAAGGGACTATTGGCTTCGTCATGTCTGTCCGGACGGAACAACTCGGCTCCCATTGGATGGATTTTCATGAAATGAGATATTTCAGCATTTTAAGAAACTCTTTCAAGAAAGTTCGAGTTTCATTAAAACTGGACAAAAATAACGGGTACTTTGCGTGAAGACCAATATACGTTTTTGATACGTTTTTAATAATTCAGCATTTTTAGAAAGTCTTTCAAGAAAGTTCGAGTTTCATTAAAACTGGACAAAAATAACGGGTACTTTACATGAAGACCAATATACGTTTTTGATACGTTTTTAATAATTCAGCATTTTTAGAAACTCTTTCAAGAAAGTTCGAGTTTCATTAAAAATGGACAAAAATAACGGGTACTTTACATGAAGACCAATATACGTTTTTGATAATACGCCGCACAATTCTTCTTAAAATGAGAAATGTTTACACAAAAGTTGTAGAGAAAATCAAAACTCATTTTACGTTCAACGACTTTTTTTTTTAATCGTGCCGTTTATGGGATAAAGTGGAAAAATATTGCAGAGCGAGACAGGTCACAGATGACAATATGGCATGCGGGATACCCAAGACTACAAACACACTCTCTCGGAATAATTAATACTTATTGCTTATCCACTGCAACAATGGTTCCACGAAAGTGCCTGAATGACACGTTATATGCACATTGCCTGTCTTTTTTTTTATATAGAATTCAGCTAACAGTAGCAACTTTCGATTTGGTTCTCTCGACTATTGGGGTCATTGCCTCCGTTGTCTCCCTGGAGTGGCAACTCTTGCTGGCGTCAAGAACATGAGACTCTGACGACCGATTTCAAATTTGCTTAAAACTTGACAAAAATTGGGCACGTCAAATGAAGGTCTACGTACAGATATGTTAATTAGCCGAATACAAGATGTGTACAAGAAATATAGAGCAGCCTAAGATGATGAAGAAACATTTAACGATCTAAACATCATACGGCTCCATACAGATACCAGATATTACGGCAAAACATTTCGAAACCTCCCCGATGTTGCGTTACACGTGCATTTCCTGTATTGTTAATACGACGTTACAATAGTTGTTAATGACGTAGCTGGCAGCTGCAGTATTCTTGTGCACCGGCATTAAACTGACAACACACTTGAATAAAAAGTGCATAAATGTTTGTCACATTCTAGTCCATTTCGCAGCCTTTCTTTTGAAAGTACCTTCCATTTTAATATCGTAACATACATGTATTCAAAGTACGCAGTGTTAACATTACTCTTCTACACGTTCTGGCTAGCAAGTAACCATACTAAGGAGGAAAAGGGTAGGCGGTCAATATTAAAGAGTTGTCCAGTTAAAACTGTGCACATATTGGCAGCTTTGAGTTTCTTTGCCGTAGTCATGCGGTTGGTGTTGTCGCCCGCCATCTCTCCTTAACTTGGTTCAGATCAATCCAGTCCACGCCCTCCTACCTTATTTCTTTAAGACCAATTTTAATATTATTCTCCCACCTACTACTAGATATTTAATAGTCTGCACGTTTAAAACTGTGCTAGTAGCAAAATATAAACAACGAAATAAACATATAGAAACCATATGTATCCTTCTTTAGAATATTTATTCAATATCTACAAATCAGAGAGATAGCGTGGTGGCAACTCGTGTTACTGTTATAAGTGTATTGACTGGGTTAATCAGTTAATTATTATTGTCGTTATTAATTAGTGTTGGTAGTGAGATACACAGAATTTATATACACATAAACAACATGTGCTTTTTAATTCCACCGCCTGTACTTCATAATTGTGACATTGTAAACTTATTTTTTTCCCTCTATATCGCAAAACGTTCTGTATGTCGGTTTCATTAATGTTATTAAGCCAACATGATTGCTCGGTCGAAAGATTTAGGAGATAATGTTATACGAGTGCAGTCGATTTAGTCACTACCCATGTGATGATGCCAAGAAATCGATTACTCAAAATTCCTATTAAGAAGTAAAGGGACAGTGTTTTTTCTGCGGTCTAGGTGAAACAACAGTGTTATATCAGCAGTCTGGGTGAAACAACTTGCATCAGCAGTCTAGGTGAAAAAAGTGTTACATCAAAAGTTTAGGTGAAACAACAGCGTTATATCAGCAGTCTGGGTGAAACAAGAGTGTTATATCAGCAGTCGAGGTGAAACAAGAGTGTTACATCCGCAGTCGAGGTGAAAGAAGAGTGTTATATCAACAGTCTAGGTGAAAGAACAGTGTTATATCCGCAGTCTTCATATATGTGAAGCACAATGCTGTAAACTAAAGGCGGAAAACTAAGTTAAAAGAAACTGCCCCTTCACATCAGTCAATCCCATTAGAGAGGCGATATGCAGGAAATAAACAAAAGACGCGAAAGTACAGAGCACCAAAATTTGATATGTGAAAGAAAAGTAAATGCGGGGAAAGTAGTCTAAAACAACAAATTTTTCGCATATGTGAAGGCGAACAAGAAAGTGGGCTGAGGTAAGAGACGGAAACAGGAAGGAAGAAAGAAAAATAATTTTTTTTTGTACGTTCATCTCATTATTAAAGCGAAGTGCTCAACCAATAAACACAGGGGAACTACTGTAAAATAAAATCCAGTTTTTAGTCCCTAAGAATCCGAATAAGGGGGGGGGGGGGGGGTTTTGGGGAGGGAAAAACCAAAAAAAAAAGATAAAAAAAAAAAATATTTTTTTTTTTGTTGTTTATGAACAAAA
>Ga0123355_10009426_pt1 | contig 14842 bp, 12 predicted proteins | sample TergutEmb28metaG_3_FD_89872 | JGI IMG/M metagenome (GOLD analysis project Ga0123355, IMG submission 89872) | Embiratermes neotenicus P1 segment gut microbial communities from Petit-Saut dam, French Guiana - Emb289 P1 | ecosystem: Host-associated > Arthropoda: Insects > Digestive system > Gut ...
ACTCCTCACCCAATATTGTGCGGGTGATAAAATCGAGAAGAATGAGATGGGCTGGGCATGTGGCATGTATGGGTGAGGAGAGGGGGGTGTATAGGGTCTTGGTGGGGAAACCGGAGGGAAGGACACCACTGGGGAGACCTAGGCGTAGATGGGTGGATAATATTAGGATGGATCTCCAGGAGGTGGGATTTGGTTCTATGGACTGGATTGGGCTGGCCCAGGATAGAGACAGGTAGCGGACGCTTGTGAGTGTGGTAATGAACATTCGGGTTCTGTGAAATGCGGGGAATTTCTTGACTAGCTGCAAACCAGTTAGCTTCTCAAGAAGGACTCTGCACCATGGAGTAAGTAAGTAAGTAATGGCATAATTCTCTGGAAATTGCTATACCGTCGAAGCCTGGCTGTCGCACCTAGGACCGTCAACAGAGCGGTGTATTTTTTACATGCTGCTCAGCTCCCCTGAGTTCCGGATTGTTTCTTTACCAAGACAGAATCGGGATGTGAACTGTGCACAGCATTTGTAGAACTGTCACCACCAACGTATTCTTGCTACTCATATTTTTATTGTGATCTAGTCCCATTGGTAAGCTAGGTGTGTCTGGTTTTAAAGGTAACTGCTGCTGCTTTGAACCCCCCACAGCGCCGTAGGATTAGGAAGGGAAAAAGGCGCTTGTGAAGGGCCGAACGACCTACCTAGGTACTGGCTAACACAATTAAAGAGCAGGAAAACCACTGTACAACAGTTTATTTATAACAGCAAGTGTATGAAAATAACACTTGTACCTAAAACTTGGAATTAAGTAAACAATTATCCGTTTAACAAAAAGTTTACTAACATTGACAATATTCCCCTGAACACCGGAAGCTACAGACAAAAATTACAAATTATCCGAATGCTACAAATTAGTCGGCTCTTCTACTGATACCATGAAACCCGCTGCTGGACGCGAACACACAGACAGAGTCACAGGCAATCCTTCAGGCATATCAGCTGGCCTTCAGATGAGCAGAACTCAGCTTCCACATCATAACCTCAGTTCGAGAATCTCACCAAGTGCTCTCTGTTCGTACAAGAATAACTTCAAAAAGAAAATACCTGCATATCTCTTTATTATGGCACATCTGCACTTTGCCCCCCCCCCCCCACTCCGTTGTCGAGCGAGCGCGTGTATTGTTGTAGTACGGGCGGGTGGCGCGCATATACATCAGCGCGAAGAAGAAGAAGAAGAAGGAGGAGGAGGAGGGGGAGGAGGAGGGGGAGGAAGAGGAGGAGGAGGAGGAGAAGAAGGAGAAGAAGGTGGAGGCAGAGGAGGAGGAGGAGAAGGAGAAGGAGGAGAAGGAGGAGGAGAAGAAGAAGGAAGAGAAGGAGAAGAAGAAGAAGGAGGAGAAGAAGGAGGAGGAGGAGAAGAAGAAGAAGGAGAAGAAGCATAATAATAATAATAATAATAATAATAATGCAGAAACATACATATTTGGGTCAAGCTTTGACATAAACACAATATAAAATAATCAGTTCAATAATTCATGATATAACTGAAGTTGATTTACTGCAAAGAAAGCCCCACATAACCAGAAAGGACAAAATTCATGATAATGCCGTGGCAACACAAAAGAAAACTAAATTCAGATCTACAGTACAGCCAAAAGCCATTTATGAGATAATGTGTAAAAATATGTAAGCCACAAATTATACTATAATATGGCGCCTGCCAAACAGGTATGCAATTATACAATTGCCAGATTGCTTGAAATGATTCTACTCATTGGGATCAAAAGTGATGTAAGTGGGTGCGGGCTTCTTCATGATGAGCTGTTTGGGTTCAGAACCGAACACAGCACATTTCTACAGCTGGCTGGCCTCCTTGTAAGAATGACCAGGAACTTTGTCGAGAAGAGGCAGAGGTTTTCATAAATGTGGCTAAAGCTTTCGACACAGTATGGGCCGATGATCTATAGAAGCTAACAGTCCACAACTTCCCCTAGTTCATTGCCAAACCATCTCTTACTACTGGAACGACTGGATGTTCGAAGCTTCCTTCCAACCACATTCAGCCGCTATGGCACGCGGGCTGGTGTGGTACAGGGTGGACTAGCTTCCCAATCCTGTTTAGTCTGTATGGCAATGACATAGCTGCGCAATGTCACCACGTAGATGTGGCCCTCCAAGTAGACAATACAGTCATGTTAGCCACATAGCTTCTGTGTTAGAGAAAGCTCACGTGTTGCGTAACCTTAAAGAACAGGAAATGAGACTTGAATATCATTGTAGCGCAAATTATTTATTGATTTGTGTTGTGAGAAAAATGAAGACAAGACTGGGGGAGGTTTAAGGCCTCTGTTTCTTTCAGTGTAAAAATTGTGGGATTCATTATGACTTCGTCAAAAGGAAGGAAAGAACCTCCTGTTTATGGCTGAAAGTTGAGGCGCATAAAGGGTTTGCAGTTAGTGGTACCCTGGCGAGGGGTGTACAACAACTTTGCGGAATGTGGGGATGAGAAAGGTAGCTTCCATGCATTTAAAGGGTGGTTTGAAATTTTTGAGAGGTGAATGGGTCTGAATAAATTCAAGAAAATGGAAGATTCAACATCTGTTTATCATATGGCTGGTTCTTATTGTCATTCATATTTTCCTTTCAGATACTGCTCCTTATTGGATGAAATAGAAACCGAGGTTAAAAGTGATTATCAACACAGTCTTCGTAAAGCAATACTGCCTTATATTCTACCGGGTCTTGAGGAAAGAAAACGTCTGAAAATTGAGACTTACCTTGTTGACTACCCAGCAATCTTCATAAGAGCTCCAGTTCCATGGCATTGCACTTTTATGGCATCTAGTCAAATGCTAGATCATAAGCTTTTCATTGTAAATCCAATTTTATTATGCCTGAGGGATTTATGGGAACTTCAGTGAGTACTTAAATTCCTGAAATGAGACATTGTTATGTAGAATAGGATACACAGATTATAGTATATCAAGATGATGTTTAAGTCCCTTGTATATACAGTTCTTTGTTGGTAGAAACTATTTTCAAGAGACGTTATTATATTGGCTTCAGGGTTTCATTACATGTAAATGATTGAAGCGTGGAACTATTATCCAATGGATTCATAGACCTGTGTATATTGATGTTTATTGGACCGTGCATCATTGTGATAGTTGAAGAATAAAAAACCAACTAGCTGTCACTTGTTATATTTATTTTACTTCTTAGATACTGAACATGTTTCGGGCATTAATATGTCCATCTTCAGGAGTTTGCGACGATGTTGTTGAACTACCACATTAGCTGTATTGTTCTTGGATTGCTGTGGGTTGCATCAGCTGGCAGCCTGTATACCACCCTAGCCGAACCACACCCTAACTCCAACACACAGCAATCCAAGAACAATACAGCCAATGTGGTAGTTCAACAACATAGTTGCAAACTCCTGAAGATGGACATATTAATGCCCAAAACATGTTCAGTATCTAAGAAGTAAAGTAAATATAACAAGTGACATCTAGTTGGTTTTTTATTCTTCAACTGTGTATATTTCTTTAATCATTTGCAGATACAGTCGATGTTCCATAATAAAAAAAACACTAATACTCAACACATTAACCAACAAATCCACTTAATATGATACAATAAAATATAAATCATAAAACACATTTAATTGTACATACCAACTTCTACATGCCTCGGTTTCGGAATGCCATCTTCAGGGAGAGTATAGACACAAAGGATCACAAGTTCAATATTCCACTTAAGGCAAAAACCGCCCTCACTATCATTTTTAAATTATTAAAATGTTAAAATTCTAGCATACATGAAGTTGATAAGTGAAAGTCCAAATTGCTGTGACATAGAAACTGTATAGCAGTGAGTTTCTACCACTACAGGCAGGTCTGTTTTTACGCAATTTCTTTTTACATGATTTTGCTATAATGTGACTTGAAAATTTACACAACTTTTTGAATTTACATGATGATGTTCGGTTTAATGCAATTTGACCTAGACGATTCGTGATGTTCTTTGGTTTAGCGTGATGTTGCATGCACAATCTGTGGTCGCTCTTGTCTTGTGTTGCAGGCTAGGAGAAAGCGATGTCACTGTTACACCATCAGTGACGCATGTGGATTGATTACTTTAGTGACGTAATTACACGGCTCATCTAGTTTCCTTTTCTACAGCATTGCTTTTCTTACCAACGCGTGTGAGAAATGTAAATCTACATTTCCTAGTACAATCCACATGTAAAACTAGGGAATGACAGTCAGTGTTGAAGAAGCATTATACATAGTAAGCTAACTTGGAAAAGGTGAAGGAATTGACATATGGCATTATGTTAGATTCGCTCATAGTAGCATAAGTACAATATGTGATAATGTTGATAGATTTGCAGAAAGTAATAAGTCAGACCTAAAGTGTTTGTGTAGCAAGTCTACCACAGTCCTATCGGAATGAACCGTACTAAAAAGTATAGATGTGAGTCTCTTAAAATTTTATTGCATTAGAAATAAATAAATAGCCTATATTGTCTAGCAAAGTATTATGTATGTACAGTACATATATACTCTGCAGGTCCATATGTCCACTAGTGGGGTATTCATACACTGTAGGGGATAAGTTTGTCAGTCCCCTATCCCCCAGGAAATACTGTTTTCAATGGGAATTTTGGGTTCGATTTGCATGATTTCAGTGTAATCTATTTTTTTAGCAACATATCTCTGCCCTAAAATGAGACCTGCCAGTATAAGCTGGCACCTGTTTGTATTGTTCTCTGGAGCATACATAGAAACATTGGCCACAATTGCATGTGATCTAAAAGGATCTCGTCCTGTAAAATTTTGATATCAAATAACAGTGACATGTCTCATTCCTGATATGTACTCTGATATGTATTCCCTACTATAGCACTTATATTTATCCATATGTACTCAGTTAATGACTATCAACAATTTTACAGGATGAGGTCCCATTGGATCATATAAGTTCTGGAAAATGTTTTCATGCGTACTCCAGAGAATAATATAAATGACTGTGAACTAATACTGGAAGAGACTCACTACTATATGAGATTGATGTCACAGCAATGTGCTCTAGAAGTTAAACATTTTAATAACTTTAAAATGATAGCGAGGGCGATTTTTTACCCAAAGTGGAATGATGAACTTGTGATTCTTTGTGTTTAAATACTCCCTGAAGATGGCACTCTGAAGCCAAATCATGTGGGAGTTGGTACTTACGATTATTTTATGATTTATATTTTATTAAGTGCATTTGTTGGTTAGTATATTGAATGTAAGACAATGCACAGTATGAATCACTTAAAAAACACTAAACAGTTTACTGATTGTATGTATCAAACATATGTGTTAAATGATTGTATCTCATAAAAGTTCAGTGCCACACCCTAGTACTGAATATCACACCAGTTACTGTTCATGAAACATAGAAAAGTGAAATATAGTTAGTGACAAAGTGTCATCATTTTGCCAGTCCCAACAGGACATTTATAATTACACACTCTTTGTGTCTGATTTCAGACACTTTGGTTAAAATGATGTATTCCCGATTTTTAGATAATTGCCATTGCAGTCTGATATTTATTTGTAGTAATGTACAGGTTACAAGAGACCTTCCTCATGTTTTATTGTGTCAACTTTAGATATTCCCTCTCACACACACATCTATATGCAAAATAGGTTTTTTTATGATTTACAACTTTAAAATGGATATAAAATTAATAAGTTAACTAAACAAAGAGCAAGGCACTGATTAATAAGGATTTCACTGGTCGGCAATTTCTTTTACTCCCTGTTAAAATTCACAGTGATAATTTAATACTACAAAGTAAAGAAACACCTGGAAGGAAACATTTTCAGCCTGAAATATAGTTTGAGACAATATATTTCTAAGTATGTAAGTAACTTAAATAAGTAAAAATGATTTAACAGCATAAAAAACCTTTGGCATAGCCCCCAATTTTGGTTTGTGGCCATTCAACTGATGTATCAACTGGTACCATCCCAATGGATGGTGACATACAACATTTTATTCAAGCATTTGAGTTTGTAAACTTATTTCCAATAAATGTATATCAAAATTATTTTAGGGAGAATTTGATGCCGACTAGTCTTAGAAATGTGCGTAATCTAGAAACTTTAAAGTCTGTTGGTAGTGCTGCAATATGTGCCATTGGCAGTAATGCATTTACTGTTGGTCATTTCCAGCTATTCTGGTATGGTAATTGTGTCAGTTGACCAGCTGAGGAAAGAATTCCCTCCCCCTCTTGAGGCCAAAACACTTGAGACTGCAGTAGATAATTTCTGCAAAGAATCTAGGAATATTCTGTTGTCTCGGTAAGTAATGGGCTGTTTTGGAATATAGAGTTTTAACATCTGTAGAGATTATGACCAACCATTGCAGGTACTTTGACATATTTGCATGAAATGCAGACAATCCAAAATCCATTAAAGCACTAGTGTTAGTAGTATATTTCATAATTCAACTTCTTAACTGGAGCAAAAATGGATTTTTATGTAGGAAGTGAAATGAATTACAGATCTGCTGGAAAGTTACACCACATCAACCAGACATACAGTAAAATTCCTTTAATCCGTGATCTGAACTTAATTTGTGAAGGAGAAGGTTTCCAGCAAGTTGGTACTACAAATGTTCTTACTGGTAACAGCTACCTATTTTCGTATTTCATGTGTGTAATACCTGGATTCAGTTTGGAGTATATTTATTTCTTAAAACTTGAAATCAGTTTTGTTTGTGAACAAAATTTGTGGTTTCAGTATACTGCATATGCATTCAAAGAAACCATTGATTTAAACCTTGAAATGAAATTGTACTTGTATAACTCCAAAAACTGATAAACCTGATTTAAGAAGCATGTTGTAAATGCTATACAAATTTCATGCATACTTGTGTTATCTTTTATAATATTTTTTTGTATTATGACACTGCCCATGTATAATGTTAGCAGAGACCGATCCTAGAAATGTTTTTATCGTTATTGTGTTTTTTATTTAAAAACTTCTCAGATTTTTATTCATTAATTATGATGCTCTTTATTAATTTGAAAATACGCATAATTCGCTCCATGATTATGTGTATCACTAGTAGTGGTGTTTTTTTACATATTCATCATGATACTTTATATACAAAACGGCAAGGTTTAGAGTATTAGGCCAACGCGGAGCTGTTAGTGAACTACCATAGTGTGTAGCCATCTTGGTTAAACTGCTTGTATTAATGCAATTTTAACACAATCCTTTGGTGATTACACTTTAAGTAAACAACATTTGATGGGGAAGAGTAAACTGTGCAAGATCTTAGCAGTGTAGGTGTAACAATCTAATACTTTCTCTTCCAAATGGTTTCAAGTATAAATGTAATAAGTGTATGAACATTATTAGACTATCACAGATTTATCTTGCGTAGACTTTTGTTTAGAGTACCTGTGTCATATTAAATTTGCCTGATTTTGATGAAGATCCAGTCCCAAGCAACTGCTTCTTGAATTGTCCCAATTATAACATGTTACCCTAGTGAGAAATTATCACATTCTGTTTCAGCAGTTACATGAAGCCATAGGCTTGTGTGTTGAAACCAGGACCATCCAATGAAAGGGAGGCTTGTAGCACATTCCTACAGGTTTTGATCTGTGGTGGCGCTTGATACTCCACACTTTCATACCTTTTAGTTTCGTTGAGAATTGAGAATAAGAAGGCAATTGAAAATATCTGCAACTGAGGCCTTTGGCATCAGGGGCGCACAAGATTTCAGTGTCAGGTACCCCAGGCAATTAAACTTTGTATGATGGTGTGTAATATTTTCAGCATAGTTAATGCAGTTCCTCCTGCCCACCTTAAATACAAAAATTGTGTGTGAATTTACATACACAATGCAGAAAGTGCTACATAACTGTGAGGTTCACAGATCACTCCAGAATTTTGATCTTTAGTATGGAAGTTACTGCATGTCACCATTTAACGCTCATAATATAGATTTTGCTCCTACATTTTTAGGAAATTCCTAGATCTGTGGTTGGCACAGAGTGTTAGCATCTGTTGAATGTTTCATTGGATTAATTTGGTATCAAAACTGCACATTGTAGAAAGTGGACCTGGTAAACACTTCATTTTTCTAATTTAAAAACTGCACTTTTTTAACACAATTTTGGTTTTGTTTGGTCTCAAACCTGCACCTTCTTGAACACTTGTCTGGTCTGAAACCCACACCCTCTGGAAAGTAAGAGCTTGTTAAATGCTAGTTTGGATTTATCTGGTCTTCCACTTTAACCTTGTAGGTGTCAACCTGTTGAACGTGGCATTTTAAGTTGCCTTTGTCAGACCTGCATTTCATGGGATTTCCCAACAACTGGTGTTGGTGGTTAAGAACGTGTGATCAATCATATATAGGCCAGACCAACCGGTTTAAATTAAGGTTTCATGAACATATCAGGTAAATAAGAACTAGCAATCCGCATACGGCATATGCACTACTGTTTGTGCCCATGTATTGACTGCTGACCGTCGAAACTCAAACCATTCCGCGGCGTTACCTTGTGTTACACATTTATGACTACGCCCATAATTTTATTGGAAACACAACATTTTCCAAAATCGATGAGGGTCTACCACTAAATTACTGTCCACTCTGACATCATTATGCCATACAGCCTATTTAAGGTCTCAGTCATGCCATTAGGCTTGCGGAACACAATCTAGACATACCAGCGGTTAACGGACAACCTTTATGGGATTTAGACTTCTGACTCCCGAAGACACCTGAGGAATACGACCAGGATCTGAGAACACAATTCCTTCAGCTCCGGGCATATCCGATTTTCAGCACCCCACTAAATGTGTCTTCTTCACCCCCAAAGTAACATTTCTCGGTTGCCAAGTCACCGGTGACGAATCCCGAGTACTGTTAGGGCATGTCGCGCGTGAGCAGCCCTTCCCCCACACACGAACATCGGGAAATTAGGTTATGCTGAATTTGTGCTGGCCCTTCCTGCCTTAGCAGCGCCCATTGAGGCACCACTACATGACATACACTCCGGTCCGAGTATGATGAGATCTCACCCAATCACTTTGACACCAGATTTTGGCATGGCTTTCGTTGCCTGCAAGGTTATTCTGCCACGTGCCACCTTCTAAGCACACTGCAACGTTTCAACACCACTCCCATTTGTTATAGACACCCCAACATCCAGTGGATTACACAGTGCAAAAATGCGTGAAGAATTCTTGGCAGCACCTCACTTCCTTCAGTACGTCCAGGCCGCGAAACATTTACTTTGAATGCTTGAAGACCGCCAGTTCGTTATTACCGACCATTAGCCTGTCCCTTTCACATTTATGCAGAATGACAAATATTTGTCTTGGCAACTTATCGACCTAGACTAATCACCATTTAATGACGCATATTCGCCACATATCCATCCAGAAAAACGTCGTCGCAGACGCTTTTCCTCGCGTCGATGATGTCACCTCAACTGTAATACATGATGAACTGAACTCATTCATATATGACGACGATGACAAGGTACAAACCCTACTGCAGGGAAATAATACCATATTTCCAGAAATATTTCTCATTCCTGGCACACCCATCGACTTCTCCTGCGACACATCTGATGAAAAGCCTAACTGTGAAGTTTTGTTTTACTTGATATTTATAAACCAACATCAAATGAGCAGTCTTGTAATGAATCTTCCCCTAGATATGATAACTTTCGGCTTTATAACAATGTTATGTGAAACACTTGACATAGTAATTTAAATTTTTGTAGTGATGATAGGGCAGCAAAATTTCGTTGAAATTACTTCCATAGTTCTTAACATGTAAGACAGGGGCACACTGAACTACACAAACAAATAAGTACTTTTCTTGTGACATGATTTTGAGATGCTTTACTTTTAGTTTTTTTTTTTTTTTTTGAGAGTATATCTTCTTATGCAAAAAGAATAGACAGCTGAATGTTTCACTATGTAATGCAATTGATAATCTCTGCTGTTTCTGCAGGTGGCTACCTCAATGTGCAGAAATATTGCTGGAAATGAAGAGTTGCTGGAGTCATCTAGTGCCTGTAAAAGAAGGAGAATCCACGAAGATAATTAAATTATTTTTTGAGTGTGTATGTTCACTTATGTCACTGCAAATCCGCCAACTTGTTATGAAGTCGCTGCTACACTTTCTGGGTCTGATTACACCCTATAAAGTGAGTTGACATTGTTTTAAATTACTATGAAGTGCTTAGGTTCTATCCATAACACTTTCATTTTTAAGATATCCTGCCACATGTTGAAACTTGGAGAGAGAGTTTATTTTATTGTATCTGCAACAAATCATTCATTTTCTTATAACTGTTACATCTGATATGTGATTAAAAATTTGCATAATTCAACAGTTATATTATAAATAAGATTTCTGTATTTACTTATCTACACTATGAATATATCATAGTATGTGTATGTAGGGTGATGTCCTCTAATATGAATTAGTGTTAGTTTTTTGACCACATAGATAATACAGCAAGCAACTTTTAATGCATTTTGAAGCTCAACAATCCCTCAGTAACCCTCATTAAGCAGAGTGGCTGTAATTTGAAAGAAAAAGTTCATTATAGAAATAATTCCCATTTTACGAAAAAATATAAATCAACACCTAATATGTGGTGGCTGCTATTGTGGGTGTGTTATGTCAATGGGAGGCTAAGGAGGCTAACGGAAGCAATTATCTACCCAAACCAAGGTGTTACGCTTCGTGCCGATGGCTGCATGACAATGCGGTTTTAATGGCAGTGTGGATACCGATCCCCATGGAGCACCAAACAGCACTCCATTCTATATATGCTTTCCACCCGTAGGGGCTCTAAGGGTGGCAAATGTTATTTCCCAACGATATTTTAACACATATAGGGAAGTGTAATAAATATAAAGTGCAGGAATTCTATTTTACAGAGGTACACAAGTGCAATATTGCTCAGCATGGGGCTAGTAAATTAGCGTACCACCCCTGGTGGCCGGTATCTCTGGCAAACTGGGACAAACTATGCAAAAAATAAAGGTAATGAGTCACCACATATGAGACACTTACCTATGTAGGAGACCCTTCAGTAAGCCAGTTCATACAGAATGTTAAGGCGGGGAATTAATGGCAAACCTTTGTAGGTGTTGGGCCAACAATTAACAAGACACAAGTTAGCTGTGGCTCTTGAGAAGAAAACTAAGAAAACTAGGGCAGGTCAAAATGGTACCTGGGGCTTAGTACAACCATACACAAAACTTCCCTTCTTTAAAAAATACTCTGTGTTAACAAAGCTCAACTTGAGCAGAAGCCAGCTAAGAATAATGATGGTATTGCTAATGGGAACACTGTCATTTCGAAGCACATTTATTTAAACTGGGACTGGTAGACAGTTCTGAGTGTGATAGATGCAAATAGGCATGTGAAAGGGCCTCACATATTCTTTGTGACTGTGAGGCATTGGGAGTATTAAGACTTACGCACCTGGCCATCATTTTCTGAAACCAGGTGACTTTCCTGACATTTCTGTCAGCAGCTTATTCAAAGTGTCAGGTTGCTGAATGCTTAAGAAAAGGGTTGCACGAAAGATCAGAAATGGCCGATGGTTGTTGGAGTAGAAGACAAGGGTCAGGAGGTATCACATTGGTTTACACAGACACTTGTACAGACATTTTGTAACACATCCCTGAGATCTGCCTGCTTCATTCATGAAGCTTTTTTCTGGTAAAAAGCTAAACTCTTCCCAAGTGCCAGATTATGAGATGACAGATTAAAATAATTTTGCTGTACTTAGTGCAATGCATATTTTATGCAGCACAAACACATGTACTTGTGTACTTCTTGGACGGTTGTATATTGTGAACTGAAGACATGACCTGGAATTTAAGGGACTGGTAACAAAGTTTAGAATTTTTATATATCTTATTTGTAAATTATTATCAGTAATCAACTATAGTGTATTGCAAGCTACTCTCATTATCAGTAAGGTTCTGTTCTTTCAAAGGACATTTTCCATTACTGAAATTTTTTTCTTTTCCAGGACATAAGTTTTCTGATATTCAAGAATTTTAGAGCAAATCTGCTCTCCATTAACTTAATCCAGACCAAGTGTCCTGTATGTTGTGTATGTATAATTGTTCAGTACTTTCATTTCTGTTGGACAGGATGGAAATGATTTTGGTGAGGAGTTTAAGGACTACAAGCTTAATAACACACCCTTGGTCACAGTGTATGTTAAACCAGTTGTGGGCACACATGACCTTAAATTTGAGCCAGAGCTTCATCATGTAAAATGCTTGGTACAGCGCTGTTTCGAGAAGATTATAGAAGTGAACCAGAAGTTGCCTCGAATAGACTATCTCATTTTTCCTGGTATGTCTGTGGTACACTAGAGTAGTTTAGGAATATTTTAAATATAATTGCCTCATTATCATAAGTACACATTGACAGATACACATAATTTACATAAAATATTCCATACATGAACTCGCCTACATGTTTTGTCAATAAATCACCATCCTCAGGGGGACAATACAAAGGCATATGAATCAAACATCCAATTTATGTGTGTACTGGTCTGTGTCCTCCAGGAGAGAGTAGGACTCTTTGACACAAGACACATCAGTACATGGCACAGGGACTTGATCTTTCTGGACTGAATACTTGATACTAGACATGTGTATATGCACAAATATTTACAGTATAGACAGTGGTACATCATTGGATTTGATTCAAGAATATGTCAGCATCATGTTGTTTATAGCATCCACATCTTTATGTTTATGGCTGCCATTATTTGTCATTAACACTGTGTGTGTTAACTGGATGTGTTGGTTTAATATGCCTTTGTGTTATGTCTCCCTAAGGATGGAGAATTATTGCCATAACATGCAGGAGAGTTTATGCGTACGGATGATTTATAATGTTATATAAACTGTGTGCATTTGTTGGTGTGTGTGTGTGTGTGTGTGTGTGTGTGTGTGTGTGTATGATTATAGTGCAAAGAATGTATAATATTAAATTTTTAAAATTACAACAGTTTTTCAGCATCATTGTTTTATTTTTGTGTTGTACTTAATGTAAATACTTTCAAATATTACTAGTTTGTAAGATGAGTTGCATGTTCAGAAAATCTATTTTTGAGAGAGATCACAAGGATTTATTTTGACACATGCTTGGGAAATTATTTCATTTCATGGAATTTTATATTTTATTACCAAAACAGTTAATTATTTATTTATTTTATTTTATTTTTTTTAAATAACTTGTTCAGTGGTCTATCAAGCATTGTATTCTAGCACAGTCACTTCAAGTTTGAAACACAGTGTACGTGTTACATGGTTATGTATTGTCTCTCTCTCTCTCTCAGTCTTGATTCAAGTTGATTTTACAATTACATATAGGAAATTAATTAATTGTTGTGCAGTCCATAAAAGAAATACCTGTGCACTATGTCAAAATGATGAACACAAATTTAAGGGAAAGTGTACTATATATGCTGCAGAAATTGCAAAAACTGAGTGCATAATAGTACGGTTTTATATGGTTTAAATGTGGTAGTGAGGCCTGAGATGTAGATAGAAGTGATGTTATATTTTCAAGGCTCTACTTTCTATTACAAGTCTGAAAAATTAATCTTGTCATCATCAAAAAAATGCAGGTACAAGAGAACAATGAATCTCCAGACATTATCATTGAAGAGTACAAAATGAAGACAAATGTAATTACATAACAGGCACTGGAACAGAAACCATGAGATGATAGGAATCTGGGTACTCAGAAGGGGGAACAAATATACTTGAAGGGTTTATGTTTACACAGTAAAGTTTAATTTGTATAACACAGAGTAATGATAATTACATTGGTGAATGAATGCTGAGGCTGGAGAATTGTGGGAGAAATTATTTTGGGCTTGTTTTAGGGTGATATACCAACATTTACTTGGCGGTGAGGAGGAAAACTGATATTTCTGTCAAGGTGGTCTATTCAGTGAAACCTGTGTGTTGTACCACCTGAATTTGAATAATAAGTGTTATCCAGAGCATGGTGATGCTCCCTAATAACTGAGGGTAATTGGTGAAAGTTGTTGATATGAAATACAACTCATTTTGTTTGCTTTCAGAAGTAACTAACTCAGACGTTTGGCTCCATGCTGTAGCTGCTCATGAAGAAGAAGTAGTTAATATTACATTTGAAGCACTGAAAAGTTTTGACACCAACCTCAAAGGGCCATATGCTTACCTGAAGATATATGAAACTTATCTTCACATTATGAATGGTGAAGCTGAAAATGCTATGTTGAAGTTCATGAAAACTGATCCTTTCCCACTGTTAGAGGTATTTAACATCCATAGGTCTGTGCATCACTAATATATTCACAGAGTACAACCAACAAGATATGATGCTTCTCACTTTATTTATTTTTGCAAGATGCTCTACATGTTGCAGACGGTTTTTCCATCCATCATCAGGAGCTCAAAACTGCACATACAGCATCAGGTTTTTGTCAGACTGTAATGACATGGTTAAAGCAAATTACTAGTAACAGTGTGTATAAGTTACAGTGGAAAGTAAAACGTGTTACAGTTAAAATTCTATTTTAACTAAGTGGTTAATATTGATATGTTAAAACATATCAATTTAACTGCTTAGTTAACTTTCCACTATAACTTATATACATTTATATATATTTGTCACCGGACTCGTGTGTAAACAAAGAAGTGTGCAAATATAATAGGTGCATGAAGAAACTAGCGAAGCTGTATACCAAAGTAAAGTTCTTTGAGCTAGACGTAGATAGGTCTCACTTCA
>Ga0123355_10009428_pt1 | contig 14841 bp, 14 predicted proteins | sample TergutEmb28metaG_3_FD_89872 | JGI IMG/M metagenome (GOLD analysis project Ga0123355, IMG submission 89872) | Embiratermes neotenicus P1 segment gut microbial communities from Petit-Saut dam, French Guiana - Emb289 P1 | ecosystem: Host-associated > Arthropoda: Insects > Digestive system > Gut ...
GCTCTCGACGAGCGTGGCGATTGACATCGCGCATCGCAAGATCAATATGGCGCCGGATCGCCGCAAGGTTGGGCCGAACCGCCCGCCTCGACGTCAGCTCAGACACCAACAAGGAACACCCCCGCGCTCGGGGCCTGGCCGCTGGAGCCCGCCGCGTAGCTCGGCGGGCTCCGTGGCCCGGTGTTGTGCCGACCCCCTCGGCTATCCGTAGACGACCTGGTAGCTGAACTCCACGTCAGGCATGTAGTTGTTGAAGTTGCCGTCCAGCAGCGACCCATTGGCGTGTATGGAGAATTCCAGGTTGGCGCCGGCTTGCAGCGTGCCCACATTGGATTGCGTGCACGTCGAGCTATTGGCGGCGATCGTGCAGCCCGCCAGGCCTGCCACGTCGACGGTCACCGACCCCGCCGGAGGCGGGACCGCTGCCGACAGGATGCTGGCAGGCACGGGATCGGGTGCATCGGTGCCACGATTGACGACCTGGACCGTCAGGTTCTTGATCGACGCCGAAGAGCTCAATGAGAGCGGTTCCCCGAACGTCTCGGCGCTCCCGGCTTGGCTCACGCTCACACCACTCGCAGCGAAGCTCCAATCGAGTGATCTCGTCCCCTGGGACGGGATAGGGATAGCCCCGAGGTTGATTCCGGTCGCACGTCCGAACATCGTGACGGTGGCGCAGCTGACCGAGCCGTCCTGGTTTATCTGAGAGATCGTGCTGCCGGCAGCACATGCGCCCGTGACCCGGGCCTGCACCGTCGCGGGATTGATCTGCGGGTTCGGGTACGTGCCGGTCAGGTCGCCGCCGGCAGGGCCGGTGGGCCCTTTCATTGCCCCCTGACCGGCGGCTCCAGTTTGGGCATCGGATACGACCTGCCCTGCGGGTCCAGCCGGTCCCGCGGGCCCGGTCTGGCCCTTGGCGTTCCAACTCAGTTTCTTGTCCTTCACCGCGCACTTCTTGGCCTGATACAGGCCGCCACCGTGGGAATGAACGCAGACGGTGATCGTGCCGGTGCCACCGGCGGCATACGCGCCGCCCGCGGCGGCCATCACGACCGCGATCATGCCCAGCACCAATCCGGGCACACTACGCCCAGCAATAAGCCTTCTCACCGATTTCCCCCTTCATCGGAAACGTTTTCGCGACGATCCCATCGGACGGGCGACGACACGAGGTCAATCGGCGCCTTGCGCGTGCGTACTTCGACCTAGAAACGAAGCCCCACCGGCGGTTATCGGGTCTCACCCCCGCAGGCCGCTGCCCAACCCGACGCGGGTGTGCAGCGACGGGCTCAGCAACGCCCAGCCGTTACCGACCGTGGCGGCGATCGCCTCCATCGCCGCGTCGCACAACATCGCGCGCGGCGGAGCAAACGTCGCCAAATCACCTAGGACCTCTGGCACGCTGTTGGCCGAACGCTGGGCCCAACCAGATCGTCGAGGAACGGCTGAGGATCGATCTTCCTCCACGGATCGCGAGGTGACGAGCTGGGATCCTCAGTGGCCGCTGCGGGCGCCGCGACCTGGGTCGAAACCGACGCCTCGGATCCCTCAGGGTCGGATCACGCCTTCGTCCACCCCGCTGCACGGCCATCCTTGAGCGCGTCGCGGACCTGAACGTTCGTATTTGCCACGCGGCCCGCCGCTAGATCTGCACAGAGACTCACGCATTGGACGCTGAGGGGTACAGAGCCACTACCCATACGCGTCGTAGGTCACACCATGACCGTAGCCATAAGGCCCCTAGACTTCGGGTCCCCAGTGTGCGAGGTCAATGCGCGTACGCGAGTAATTACAGAGCTCAGTAGTGATAGTCGAGGTTTCGTTCAACGCCTGGTTATAGGTCCAAGCGACAGCGGGAGTCGCTAGAGCGCAAGATGCCAACGCTGTTGCGATTGTTGCAATTAGAAACCTCGCAATCTCGTCACGACCTTGCTCCTGCATAGCGTGTCTCAGGCCCCGTCGTCGGAGGCACCCTCAGGCCAAGCGGTGCTCGTGCATAGCCCACCCAGCGCGATTGGACCGAACCATGTAACAGTTGAGTCAACCTGCGCTGATCCAAGGAAGCGGCGCGTGCGAGTTGGTCGCCCGCGGAAGGTTCGGGTTGTGGCTGCGATCGGGGCCTCCGGTTCTACCGGTCGGCTTCGTTGAGCATTTGTAACGTGGTGTGAAGCACGGCGGCGGTGGTGGCGAGCAGGATGATGACTGCGACGGCCAGCGCGGCCCATCCCAGGGGCGCGATGGTGGCCGCGGCCGCCGCGACGAGCAGGACGCCGGCGGTGACTTTGACTAGGAGACCGTGGTCGTCGCCTGTTTGGGGTTCCGTTGCGCGCGCGGTCCGAGCGGTGTGTGTGGTCGTGGAGCGCCAGGTTGCGGTTATGGCGGACATCCGATCAGCTCCTTGCGGTGGTTCGGCGGGATGCAGGCCCATCGTCGTTCGAATCAACAGCTGGTGCCAGTCGCATCGTGGAGACAGCATTCCGAGCTGGAATGTCACTGGAGATCCATTCTCAGGCCGAGAGTTGGCGGCGCTTGTGACTGCAGTTAAAACGGGTCGGCGCTTCGCGATCGCGCTTAGAGACACATTCCACGTCGGAATGCGTGCTAGTCGGATCCGACTGGCGCACGAGCCACTCTGGATCGATCCTCGAACGAACTGAGAGCTCATGGCTAAGACGTCACTCACACCAAACATTCCCCGGCTATCGGTCGGCGCGGCAGCCTTCGTCGGGCTCGAGATCATCGCCGCCACAACTATCGATACCGGGCACGCCAGCCACAGCCGGTCTGCACCACCGGCGGCACAGGCCCACCCCCAAACCTGAGATCGCCTTGACCTAGCATGTCGCTTGACAAACACAGTCCGACTCGATGGGCGCACGCGAGCAGCCCCTCGAGGGATCGGACGACCATCACGTCACCTTCGAACGAATCGGACTTTCTGATGAGCCCAACATCCCCTGAGTCCTCGTCCCGTCACAGCTCCGAAGCGTCCTCGTCGCCGGACGTTGGGGGGCCGCCGGCCGGTTCCGGTCTACGGCGATTGTTCGGCGTCGCGGTGTTCGCCGCGGTTATCGGGTTGATGATCACCCTGTCGTTCGGCTACGCCGACCATAACCCGCGGCCGCACGGCGTCCGAATCGCCGTGGCCGCTGCCCCCGCGGTTGCCGCCCACGTCGCCGCCGGTCTCGAGCACGCGCAGCCAGGTGGCTTCCATGTCGTCGCCGTCGGAAGCGGCCAAGCCGCCGCCCGCAGCGTGCGCTCGCAATCGACCGCCGGGGCCTTGATCGTGCCGGCGTCTGGCCCCACCACGATCCTCACCGCTGGCGCAGAAGGGCTCACGCAGAAGCAAGCGCTCACAACCGTGCTCACCGCCGCGTCGGCCGCAATGCATCGGACCGCCAGGTCGCTCGACGTCGTGCCGCTCAGGCCCGGTGACAGCAGCGGCCTCTCGACCTTCGTGTTCGGCCTCGGGCTCCTGATTCCGAGCGTGATCGGCAGCATCGGCATATACCTGTTCGGTCGGGATCTCCGGCTGTGGTGGCGCGTCGCTGCCGGGACCCTGTTCGCGCTCCTCGCCGCAGCGGGCGGCGTCCTGGCGGTGGACACGATCCTCGGCGCCCTGACCGGCGCCAGCGGCGCGCTGCTCGGCATCGGCTTCCTCGGCGCGCTCTCATTCGTGTTGTTCGTTGCAGCGCTGCAGGCGGTCGTCGGTCTCCCCGGGACCGCGCTGGCTGCGGTTGCGTTCATCTTCGTCGGCAACGCCATCTCTGGCGGATCGGTGCCGATCGGGTTCCTGCCAGGTGGGTTCCGGCAGATAGCCCCATGGCTACCCAACAACGCGATCATCCGCGGCGTCCGGGACGTCGTCTACTTCAACGGACACGATCTAGGTCACCCGCTGCTCGTGCTGATCCTGTGGCCGGCCGTCGCGCTAGCGATCCTCGCGGCCGTCGACCTGGTGCATCTGTCCCAGCGCCGCCGCACACCCCACCTCGCACAGGACATCTACCGCACCCCAGCGATCGCTCACCTGGGGCGGCAGCGCCGCCCCCAAACGGACACAACACCCGCCGCCTCTTCGCCGGCAGCATGAAACTGCCACCACCCCGCGGTTGCCAGAATGCGCCGAAGGGTGTGACGAGAAAGGAAGTCCCAGATGTCCTTTATGCCACCCGGTCGTCAAACAAAGCTCGCTCGTGAACTCTCACGTGAGCGCGAAGCCGACGCAGAAGCCTACGCCGAAAACTACTCGCGCCTGCACCGCGGCGAGGCCCCAGAAAGACACGGTGCGATCCGCCGGAGGCTGAAGCAGCTGCGATCAATGCTGCCACGGCGGCGAGCCTAGGTTTTGCCCAGACGGTCGCGGTCATCGGTGCCTATTGCACCACGCGAAATCCGAGGTGCGTCGCGGCAGGGGTCGTCAGCGCGCGCGTGCGTTCGAGGCTGATCGACGAGTTCAGGCTCGTAAAAAGGGGCGTGCCGCCGCCGAGCAGGACAGGAATGACGTGCATACGGATCTCGTCGACCAGGCCGAGCGGAAGTGCCTGCTGCATCACGCTCGCGCCGTGCAGAGCGACGACCCTGTCACCCGCCGCGCGCCTGGCCTGTTCGATCGCGAAGACCACGCCGTCGGTGACGAACGTGAAGACCGGCGGGTGCGGCCTGGTCGGTCTGTGGTGAGTGACCACGAAGCACGGGGTGTCGCCGAGCGGGCCCCGGTCGTCCCAACCACCGTCACCCTCGTTCTTGTCGAATGACTTCCGACCCATCACGACGGCGCCGACGCTGTCGAGCACTTCCTGCAGAAGGGCGCGATCTTCGTCTGTGGCCGCGTCGAAGATCCAGTCGTGCAGCATCTCGGCACCGTCGCCGAATGGGTTCTCGCGGCTGTCGTTCGGGCCGGTGACGTACCCGTCGAGCGAAACCGACATATCGCAGATCACGCGTCCCATGAGGCCCTCAACTTGAGATGTAGGTGTGGGTGACGGTCCCGTCGGCCCACGTGCTGCTGCACACCAACTCGAGCCGCAGCGAATCGGGCAGCAACGGTAGGCCGTCGCCGAGTGCGACCGGGTGGACGTTGATGCGGTACTCGTCGATCAGATCGTGACCGGCGAGAGACCGCGCGAAGCTCGCTCCCCCGAACACGACGATGTCCTTGCCCGGCTTGCGCTTGAGATCGGGGATCTCCTCCTCGACCGACCGAGCGGTGACGCGCGCGTCGTTCCACTCGACCTCGGACAGCGAGCTCGAGAAGACGATCTTCGGAAGCGCGTTCATGAGCTCGCCCGTCGCGCTCCGCGAGCCCGGCCACGCTTTCGCCATGTCCTGGGCTGCGTGGCCGCCGAGCACCAGCGCGCCGGTCTGGCCCAGCAGCTCGGCGACCGCGCGCTGGCGGTGGCTGTCGTACGGCCGGGAACCCCCGAGCCAGTCCATCGTTCCGTCGCGTCGGGCGGCGAATCCGTCGAGTGACATCGACATGTAGAGGATGAGCCTGCGCTCCGCCGGGTTGCCGTTCACGCGTCCCCCTTGAGCTATAGTGCACCGATCGGTGCACTATAACGGAACACTCGATCGGGCGTTCTTCGCCCTGTCAGATCCGACCCGCCGGGGCATCCTGGAGCGCCTCGGCCGCGGGCCAGCGACGATCGGCGAGCTCGCCGAGCCGTTCGGCCTGACTCTCAACGGCGTCCGGAAGCACGTCGGCATCCTCGAGGAGGTCGATCTCGTCATCACCACCAAGGTTGGTCGCGCACGCGAGTGCCGGCTCGGCCCCGCGCAGCTGGAGGACGCGACCGGCTGGATCGACGCCTACCGGCGCACATGGGAGCGCCGGCTTGACCGGTTCGGCGCGTACGTCGAGAGGAGCCAATGACCGACGAGCTGCGCATAGACCGGGTGATCGACGCACCACCTGAGATCGTCTTTGACACGTTCACGGCCGAGGACGGACGGCTTGCCTTCTACGGGCAAGACGAACCAGGCTGGATCGTCGAGTCCCACTGCGACCAGCGCGTGGGCGGCGTCTGGACGATCACGTTCGGCCCCTCGCGCGGCCGCCTCTACCACCACCGGCACATCTTCGAGGTCATCGACCGGCCGCGACGGATCGTGCTCGCGACGACCGAGCGCCGCCCGGACGGCTCCAGCTTCGACTTCTCGATCGAGCTCACCTTCCAAGCGCAAGCCGGCAAGACGCTGATGACGGTCATCCAGTCCGGGCTCCCCACTGCCGGTCTGCGCGCCGAGCACGCGCGCGGTGTCCCGACCGGGTTCGCCCGACTCGAACGCGCCATCCGATCGAGCCGCTAAGACGGTGGATCACGGAGGGCCTCCCCCGTCTGCAGCCGGCCCTCCAGAGCGCAAGGGCCGTTCATGACTGGTGGCCCAGCATCAGAGCACCGAGATTCTTCGCGCGCCTGCGAGTGGTCACAGGCTCATCCCCAGCATCCGGCCCAGGCGCGACAGGGACGCGAATGCAAATCGCTGGAGGCGCGAGGTACGGATCGCGGTCGGGTGGGACCGGAAGAGCATCGCTGCGTAGATCGCTTGCCGCGGACTGCGCGGTGCTCCGGCGCCCATCCTCCCGGTCGATGTCAGCGACGCCATGTCGCGAAAGAACCCCTCGTAGTCGACGGCGGGACGGTGGCGATTGATGAACGTGACCGGCTGATCGTGAGTGTTTCGCAGGGTGTGCCGGTGACCGGGAGGAGCTGCGGCTCGCTCTCCAGGGCCGTAGGTGCGCCAGGTCCCGTCGAGCTTGACGTCAAGCCGGCCCGCGACGATCTCAAAACTGTCCTCGGCATTCTCGTGCACATGCACAGGGGGGCTTGGTTGGTGGGCACCGAGCCAACCATTTACCTCGAGAACTTCACCGTCGGTGTCCTCGCCGTCGCGCACGATTTCCCAATACATATCCATGCCCGGGCGAAAGTCAATGCGTCGCTTCACGGTAGAGCTGTTTGCAGGATCAAGGGCGGCAGCAGTATCCATGGGAACTCCAGTAGGTCGTTAGTTCTCGATTGGTTGCGACTGTCGCAACGTCGTCTTGGGATCGGCGTGATGTGGCGCCTGCGACGGTCTCGTGTCGGCGCCCATCGTGCCTAGTCATTCACCTTGGTTGACAAGTTGGAAGAAGCCTCTCACGGCGCGGGGGTTTTGTCAAGCGAGGTGAACTACAATGCCGTGGACATGCCACAGAGCATCCAGATCCTTGTTCGCAACGCCCACCTGGCGATCGACGCCGCCGTCCGGGCCGATCTCGCACGCAACGGCTTCGGCGATGTCACGCCCTCGCAGTCCGCGCTCTTGCGCAATCTCGGCGAGGACGGTGCTCGCCCCAGCGATCTCGCCGCAAACGCCGGCGTCACGCGCCAAGCGATCACCAAGCTCGTCGACGAACTCGAGCGGCTCGATCTGGTGCGCCGCGACCCAGACCCGGACGACGGGCGCGGCGTGATCGTCAAATACACCGACCGCGGACGCGCCGGCCTTGCCGTCGCCCGCAAGCGGATGCTCGCGCTCGAGCGCGCCTACGCCGGCCAGGTCGGCGCCGACCGCTGGGCTGAGGTGCGCTCAACCCTCGAAACCCTGTTCGGCGACGAGCTCCCGAGGACCTGAGCCTGCCCAGTGGCCCTGAGCCGAACACTATGCTCCGACGGGATGGGTCCCGGCGACACTCCTTGGCGTCGAACTCCGGCAGCGTTATGGGTCGGAGGCGCGATCGGGAGTGTGGCGTGGTTGTTAGTGATGGCGCTGCTCATCGCGGGCTTGGGATGGTTCGCATTTCCGGTCGCGGCGTGCGTCGTGTTCCTGCTCGCCGAGCGCGTTGCCGCAGTACGCGGGATTGGGCGACTCGACACCATCGGCGCGGCCTTTGCAGGATTCATGGTGACTTCGCCCGTAATGCTGTTCGTAGTGCTGGAGGTTCTTACCTGGGTCACCGGGTTTCACTGGCAGTAGCTCGGACCTGCGTGAACGTGATATTGCAGATGTCGCAGCCTGGCGGGACCCGACAGCTCCGCTATGGCCGCGTTTCGAGGTCGCGAATCCGGTCTAGCAGCTCGCACGCGAGCACGGCGCCCGCATAGTTGAGCCCAAGATCGCGGCGCAACCGCTCGGCCTGCGCGACCCGTGCGCCGCTGGCTGGGTCGTAGCGCGGCGTCTCCTCCGAAACCGTGCGCGCCTCGAACAGCCCGAACGCGAGATAGCGCCGGACGAGCGCGACCCGGACCCCCGCCTGCCGTGCGACCACGGCGAGTTCGACTGGCTCTTCGCTGCTCACGCGCTTGCCTCCTCGGATGAGCTCTGCGCGAGTTGTTCATACAGCTCGCGCTCTCGGTCGGACAGCTTCTTTGGAACGGTGATCCTGACGACCGCGTGGAGATCGCCGCGACCGCCTGCTGCCTTTGGCAGACCTCGGCCCCGGAGCCGAAGCCGCCGCCCGCTGGATGAACCGGCCGGCACCCGGACCTGGGCGGTGCCCGCCGGCGTCTGGACTGGGACGGTGGCGCCCAGTGCCGCCTGCCACGCTGCGACCTCAAGGTCGACATCGAGGTCGTCGGCGCCACGACGGCGAAACCGCGGATGCGGCCTCAGCGCAATCCGCAGATACAAATCTCCCGCCGGACCGCCATCGCGACCAGGTCCACCCTGTCCGGCCAGCCGAATCAACTGCCCATCCCGCACCCCCGCGGGAAAGTTGACGTCGATCCCGCGGTCGTCGAGGGTCAGCCGCCGGCGCCCGCCCTCCAGTGCGTCCTCGATCGACAGCTCTAGCAGCGCCTCGCGATCAATGCCTCGCAGCGGACCACCGGCCCAGGCTCCGGCCCCCCCGCCGGCGCCGCGTCCGAACAATCGCTCGAACAGGTCGTCGCTGAACTGCGCACGCGCGTCGTCCGCGCCGAACCCCTGGCGGGTGAAGAACTCCTCGAAGTCGGCGTCAGGCGCCCGTTGTTCCTGCTCGCGCCAGTTGGCCCCAAGCCGGTCGTAACGCTCGCGCTTGTCCGGATCGGACAGCACCTCATACGCCTCGCCGAGCTCCTTGAACCGGTCCTCCGCATCGCTGTCAGAGTTGAGGTCGGGGTGATACTTCCGCGCGAGCTTGCGGTAGGCGCGGCGGATCGCGTCCTGGTCGGCATCGCGCGGGACGCCGAGAAGCTCGTAATAGTCCGTGTAAGCGAGAGCCATCCGCGACTAATCCGTCCTCACGGCACCCAGGATCGCACGAAGCCGTTTGGACCGGATGCGTGCCCACAACGCGAACACTGCCGACGCAGATGCCGCCGAAACTTACGGCGGTCTGGAGCGTTGTAGTGGCATTCAGAGCTGGCCGCGGCTGGCTGTTGGCGGCATGATCGCGGAGACGAGGGGGCTTTAGATGTATCGGTATCTGGGGCGGCGGCGTCTGGTGGTTGCGCTGGTCGCCGGATTGGTTCTGCTTGGTCCCGCATCGACCGAGGCTGCCGGGATGAAGTGGTCGGTGGCCCAGATCGATCGGCAGACGTCGGCCAACGACTCGCCGGACATCTACGCGCTTTCGTGTCCAGCCGCGACGCTGTGCGTCGGCGGCGACAACGAGGGCAACATCCTCACCTCGACGAATCCCGGAGGCGGTCGCGACGCGTGGTCCTCGACCAAGGTGGACGTTGGCAACGGTGGCCTGCCGTGGATCAACGGGATGTCATGTCCGTCGACCTCGCTGTGCGTCGGCGTCGACCAGGCCGGGGACGCGCTGACCTCAACCAATCCGACCGGCGGAGTCCGGGCCTGGACCCGGGCCGTGGTCTCCGCCGGCACGCCGCTGACGGCGGTCGCGTGCCCGTCGACATCGGCGTGCGTCGCGGTGTCCCGCGGCGCGCGGGCGTTCTCCACGACATCGCCCGCGGGCGGAACGGCCGGCTGGACCGGCCAGACGATCGATCCGGCAGGTGTTCTGATCGCGGTCTCCTGCCCGACGACCGCCTTCTGCGCGGCCGCTGACGAGCAGGGCAACGTGCTCACGTCGCGTGGGCCAAGCGGGCCGTGGAGCCGGACTCACCTGACGTCGCGGGCACTGATGGCGATCTCCTGCAGCTCGGCGTCGGTGTGCGTGGCCGCCGACGACAACGGGTCGGTGTGGAGCTCGGCGAGCCCCACGACGGGGGCCGCCTCGTGGAAACGAACGGCACTCACCAGCGCCGGCACACGGGCGGTCGATTGCGAAGACCCGTCGTTCTGCGCGACCGGAAACAGCGGGATCCAGTACTCACTGAACCCGGATGCGGGCTCACACTGGGTCGATGGATCTCCCCCCGGCCTGCCGTGGGAGCCGAACGCGATCAGCTGCGTCGGAACCAGCTTCTGTGCAGCCGCCGGCTCCGGCGACATCTCGGTCTCGAGCTCGCCGACGACCGGCGGGTGGTCGACACCGGCGCAGGTCGACGGAACTCCGATTCTGTACGGCGTCTCGTGCCCGCGCGCCAACCGCTGCTACGCCGGCGATGACTCCGGCCACATCCTGGTCTCGAGCGACCCTGCCGGCGGAGCTTCGACGTGGACAGCGCCGGGTTCGGTGAGCGGCAGGACCGGCACCGGCTTCTACGGTCTTGCCTGCCCGACGATCTCGCTGTGCGTCGCGGGCCGCGACGACGACCAGATCGGCAGTTCGGGCATCGGCGGGTACGGGGGGTTCACGACCAACGCCGGCGGCTCGATCGGCGGGTGGCAGTTGATCCCGCTGCTCCGCGGCCCCGACCCAATCGTCCACGGCTTCTTCGACGCGGGCTGCGCGGGAAAGAATCTGTGCGCGATCACGTGGGACGGCGGCGGCCTGAGCATCTCGACCACCCCGACGAAGCTGAAGTCGTGGCGAAAGATCGCCTCAAAGGGCCAGCATCGCGGCGTCTACTGCGCCAGGCACGGCCGGTGCGTCGCCCCCGGTGGCTCCTGCCCGGTGCGCGCGTTCTGTGCGGTGCTCAGCACCGTCGGGGACGGGACCGGCGACGGCAAGCTGTCGGTTTCCACCAACCCGAGTCGGGGTGCCAAGAGCTGGCGGACGCTGACAATCGACAGCGGCCACACGTTGACCGCGATCTCATGCCCATCGGCCAAACAGTGCTTCGCGGTCGATACCGCCGGGCGGATCCTGGCCTCGAGCAAGCCGGCGGCGGCCTCGTCATGGCGCGTGGTCAAGGCCGTCCCCGAAGCGCTCGAGGCGATCTCGTGTCCGTCGAGCAGCTTGTGCGTGGCGGTCGGCGAGAACGGGACCGCGGTCGCTGGCTCAACAGGCGGCTAGCGCCGGGGGCGTCCCCCCCGCTCCGTCGGGCTGCGAGGTTCAGCCGGCCCGGTAGCCAGGCGGGCGCTCAGCCGCCGGCTGCTCGAGGTGAGCCGCGAGCCAGTCGGCAATCCGGGACCGCGACTCATACGCGCGGTTGGTGACGCCGTGGCTGCCGTCGGGGTACAGCAGCAACTCCGCCCCCGGGGCTTCGGCCGCCAGTCGCTCGGCGTGATCGGCGGGCACGATCGTGTCCCGCGCGCCGCCCACCACAAGCAGCGGCCGGGTGATCTCCCGCGCGGCCTCCGCCAGCGTCAGCCGGCCCGCCAGCTCACGGGCCTGCGCCGCGCTTGCGGCACCTGCCCGCACCTCGAACGTCGCTCTGGTCTGTTGCGGCAGGTCATCCCAATCCAGGTCGAACTGATACGGCCCGGCCAGCGCGACGGTGGCCGTCAGCCGCTTCTCATAGGCGGCGCAGCGGGCTGCGTAATACCCGCCAAGGCTCACCCCGAACAGCCCCACGCGGGCTGGGTTCACGTCGGAGCGGGTCGACAGGTAGTCAACGACGGCGGTGCCCACCTTCTCGTAAGCCGGCTCGATCGGCAGCTCGTACCCGGCCTCGCCCTGGCCAGGGCCATCGATCGCGATCGTGGCTAGCCGGCGGGCGAGGAAGTACTCGGCGGTGGCCTGCAGTTCCTCCTTGGTCGAGTCGAGTCCCGGCACCATGATCACCACCGGTGATGGCGCCGCGGTGGGGCGGTCATCGGGGCGCCGAAGATAGGCTCGCAGCTGGGCGCCCGCGTAGGGGACCTCCACCAGTTCAGCGGGCGGGCTGAGCGTCGCCACGCCACGCCGGAAATCCTCGACGCAGCGATCGTGCGCCGCCCGCTGCTCGTCGGGGTGCTCGACGAACACGAACTTGCCCCAGTGCCAGGCGAGCGCTGCCCGTCGCCAGGCGCCGCCGGCAGTGAGCGCCAGCCCGGCGGCCGATGCCTGCCGCGCCGCGTCCTCGTAGCGTGTGGCAGTCACCCCCCACTCCCGGCACCAGTTCTCCCACCTGGAGATCCGCGCGACCGTCGCTGCAAAGTCCCCGTAGTCGGTGCCGTTCGCGGTGAACCGGGCGGCCCAGTGCCTGGTCGCGGCTGCGACCCTCGCGTCGATTTCGTCGGTCATGATGATGATTGTCCGGCGATCCGGAGTCTCGCGCCAGCCCGAGTGACCTGCCGGCCGGGGTGGCGGCCAACAGTGCCCCGCCCGAGGCGGACCGGAGGCCGGCTCGCACGAACTTGCGCCCCGAAAGGGGCTGGAGTAGGTTGGTCGTCGACCGTATTGACGCGCGCTAACGCGTGGAGAGGACCGGCGCGCCAATGAAGAGAGGAGCTGCAGTGCACCTAAGGCACTCAAGGACCTGGGCTGCGATCGCCAGCGGAGCGGTCGCGGCGGCGGCCGTATCGGTCGCGGTTGCGATGCCGGCTTCGGGCTCCAACCCGGGCGTGCGTCCGAGCATTGCAACCAGCGCGACGCCAGATGCGTCCGGAACCTCCGCCGCCATCAGCAGTCCGATCTACCAGGACCAGTCCTTCACCTTCGGCGAGCGGGCCGCCGACCTCGTCGCGAGGATGACGCTCGCACAGAAGGCCTCGCAGATGAACAGCAGCTTCTCGCCGGCGATCCCGAGCCTTGGCGTCCCCCAGTGGGGCTGGTGGAACGAGGCGTTGCACGGCGTCGCGCGCGAGCAGTTGCTCAACGCCGCCAATGCCACCGTCCTGCAGAACACGACGTCGTATCCGGACGATCAGTCGCTCGGGTCCACGTGGAATCCGAACCTGATCTACAGGGTCGCGACCCAGATCTCCGACGAGGCGCGTGAGGTAGTCACCAACAACACCGAGAACCTGGACTTCTACTCGCCGACGATGAACCTCGAGCGTGACCCGCGCTGGGGCCGCACCGACGAGGCTTACGGCGAGGACCCGTTCCTCGTCTCCAAGGAGGTCTCCCAGTTCGTCGACGGTCTTCAGGGCCAGACGCAGCAGGGGCGGCTCCTGCCGCAGGCCGACGGCTACACGAAGGCGATCGCGACGATCAAGCACTTCGCCGCCAACAACAGCGAGATCAACCGGCTCAACGGTTCCTCCGACTTCGACCAGCGCTCGCTTGAGGAGTACTACACCGACGCGTTCCGCAACGTTGTCGAGGCGGCGCACCCGGGCTCCGTGATGAGCTCCTATAACGAGATCAACGGGGTCCCGTCGCCGGTCGACGAGTCGCTCAACGACCAGCTGCTGCGTCAGACGTTCGGCTTCGGTGGCTACATGACCTCGGACTGCGATGCGGTCTTTGAGGTGACCAACGGACATCACTACCAGCCGCCGAATTTCACCCGCCCGGTCAACACCACCGAGCGCTCGGCGCTCGCCGTCGCCGCCGGCGAGGACCTGAACTGCCAGCAGGGCTTCCACGACCAGTTCAGCTACGCCAACTCGCTGCCGGGCGACGCCACCGCGGGAATCCCGACGGCGAGTGACACGTTCAACACAAACGACATCGACACGTCGCTGACGCGCCTGTTCACGGCGCGGATGCAGACAGGCGAGTTCGACCCCGCCCAGGACGTCCCGTGGGTCACCCAGGCTCGTGCCGAGCTTCCGCAGGGCACGTGGACCAACTCCAACGCCAACAACGCGGTCACCGAAACGCCGGCCAGGGAGGCGCTCGCGCGGCATGCGGCCGACGAGTCGATCGTGCTGCTCAAGAACAGCACCAGCAACGCCAACGGGACGACCGGGCAGCTGCTGCCGTTGAAGGTGCCGTCGACTGGTTCCTACAAGGTCGCGGTCGTCGGAACGCTGGCGCACCCCGACCCCGCGGCCCTGTATCTCGGCGACTACTCGAGCATGCAGGATGCCGCCGGCCAGGCCAACGACGTCGACGCATACACCGGGATCCAGAAAGCCGTCCAGGCGATCAATCCAGGCGCCACCGTGGACTTCGTCCGCGGCTTCACCGGGACCAGCAGCGCGACCCCGTCCTGCTGTTCCGCGATCGATCCGAATGCCATCAGCCAGATCCAGAGCGGCGGCTACAACGCGGTGATCGTGGTGGTCGGAACCGACGGCAGCAACAACAGCCCGCTCTGCCCCGGCTGCGGTACCGAGAACAGCGACCGCACGGCGATCACGCTCCCGGGCGCCCAGAGCGACCTGATCAACCAGGTTGCCGCGGCCAACCCCAACACGGTTGTTTACATGCAGACGGAGGGGCCGGAGGACATCACGTCGTTTGAGCCCAACGTCTCCGCGATCGTGTGGAGCTCATACAACGCCCAGCAGCAGGGTTCGGCGCTCGCCGACGTGCTGACCGGGGCGTATGACCCCAGCGGGCATCTGCCGGCCACTTGGTTCACGACGAGCCAGATCCCGGAGCCGATCACGGACTACTCGATCAGGCCCACCGGGGGCAACCCCGGCCGGACCTACATGTATTACAACGGCTCGCTCGGCAACGTCCAGTTCCCGTTTGGCTTCGGCATGAGCTACACGAGGTTCGCGTTCTCGAACCTGCAGATCAACCACGCGCAGTTGAAC
>Ga0123355_10009429_pt1 | contig 14841 bp, 9 predicted proteins | sample TergutEmb28metaG_3_FD_89872 | JGI IMG/M metagenome (GOLD analysis project Ga0123355, IMG submission 89872) | Embiratermes neotenicus P1 segment gut microbial communities from Petit-Saut dam, French Guiana - Emb289 P1 | ecosystem: Host-associated > Arthropoda: Insects > Digestive system > Gut ...
ATAATAATAATAATAATAATATATTTGAGTTCAGTTCCTGCAAGTCCTGAGGCTCCCTTCCAGCTGAGAGTGGTAAGTACTGTTACCGGATACGGTAACGTCTTCCCTTCTGCCAAACTCGTATTTTAAAAGATTACACAGAACGAATAGCTTTACGTAGCAGAAGCTTGATAATTGAAACGGTCTTGTATCAAACCATTGTATCACTTTTCACTGGACGCGTAGATCAACCAGCCTTCAGTAAATGGCTAGTCTGGGGTGACATTTTTGTTGGAAGATACATACATTGTATATATATATATATATATATATATATATATGCCGTACAGGATCACGTAGTTCCTAAAAGAACTTTCAAAGAGAGAAAAACATAACCATGAAGCGCAGATGAATAAATGGAGGAGATGCGCACAATACTGAGAAACAACAGATAATATGATAAGACGATCTTCATTGTCTGGCACATAGTATATTAACCGTCTCCTGCAGCCATGCATATCCACTGTAATACAAACTCCATATAGTGCACAGCCTAAGTCGTAAAAGTTAACCACGAACCGTCTTCTAAACTGAAATACTTTGCTTTACTGGAACAGAAGGGTAATTATTACAACAATTCAGACGTAGCTCTAACCATGAAACAGGATAAGCTCACGTGTTTAATACAGTTTTTTTATCAGCCGGTATTCTGCACGAAGTTTATGAAGAAGGCTCTTGAAACTGCATGCGTCGATCAGAAGAAATAAATCATTCGTGGCACAAAATTAAAGCAGGTTTGCGCATATCGATACTGCTGTATTAGTAGACGTGTGGCACGATCCACACAGCAGCTTCAAACAAACTGAACTATCAAACGTCATCTGCATGCAACTTAAATTAGTTATTAAGGACACTTTATATGGACGCAAATCTTTAGATGATATTGTCGCATCAAAGTGAAGGTATTTGTGTTCTGCATAGACCTAATGCAGCACATGTAATAGGCTTCGATATGCTTATACGTAATGTCTACGTACAAGCTATGTTTAAAGCGAAAGGAAAATCGCGTATTTTTAAATCAAACCCATTGGTAATGGAAGCGTAATTGATAATTATGGTGTAAATTTTGACAGTCGTAGTGATAATGGCAATAGCAGTGATGACGATGATGATGATGATAATAATAATAATAATAATACCAGTAATAATAGAGGAAACTGGAACAATCTCAAAATAATCCGGAAAGTACCTGAGCAACAGACCGGGAATGCACGAAATTAAAAAAACTAGAGAAAACAGCTATATTGGGCATTGCAAACATACTTCGGGAAGTACTGAACTAAAACTACAAACCATTCAACGTGGGAACTAACATTACATTTACCATAAACTGTAACTGTAGAATAGCTGCTAATAATACCCCAGAAACATGGCTTGTTTCTGGTATGTAATTGTAAATACCCTGCATAGAGGAGATTAATAATAATAGTAATAATTATAATAATGATGATAATAATAAACTCAAGTACATGTCAGTAGTTTCTCTTGTGAAATTCCTCATTATGGTTTACCAACTACACGGACGGAATACAGTATATAAAATGGACGAACCAGTTAGCGTCAAGTGTGTTACTGCTACAGATGTGTAAAGAAAGCGGTTAGGATGGTGTGGAGCGGGTTCACTTGACCCGGGATCATTGGTTGGTCAGTTATTGTTGGGGGTCTTATGAACACGGCAGTTATTAATCAAAAAAGTTCTTCAGTAACCGAGTGATTTTTTTGTGGCAAGGAATGACTCCATTCGTGAAATTAGTTAATCTGCGGCTTGGATGAAATCACGAACGATTTTAATATTAGGCATTCATTTGTGCTGTTTGTAATAATAAATGGTACGTCAGCACAACTTTATTAATGTTGATACTCGTTCGTCGTTTTATTCTATGATTACAAGTTTCGGCCATATTACCGTCATCCTGAGGCGATCATTGGTATAACTATGTTTAAATTTACACATAATTGTGTACAATTTTAATATGTATACATTTTTGTTTCTTACTAATGGTCGGCCTGAGGATGACCGTAATATGGTCGAAACACTTTGCCATGTGACGAATATTATCAAAATTAATAATTTTATATTGACAGCGTAAAGTAGCATTTAGTATTGAAATCACGTAGCTTTAACCGCATTATTTGTTATTGGTGTCAGAGGACGGATTTATGCAGTGTCATATAACAGTATGCTACCTAGCCTAGTACTGCGTAACCGTGTCCACAGAATAACGATATTGTTCTCACATTGTACACATGGCAGTACTCAACTTCCTAACAGAGCGCACATTTAGTTAATGTAAATTATTAATAACAAAATTTGACCACCGCCTATGCAAGTGTGATGTATCTGTCGATTTCACGCAATGGATTATTACACATAAACTGGAATTAGTTATTATGACTAGTATTGATACACATCTGTACTTCACTTGCATTGTGAGAATTGTATTGCAAGTTACGTGTATAATGTATGATTTCCTGTTATATGCGTAATGTATCTATGTGAATACAAAGCCCGAGGGACTACATACTGGCCGGCTGTATCTAAATGATTTAATGTAATTGTACAGTGTGAATATTTTGTGCCTGGGGCGCGGCGTAGATGTGTATGTAAATTTCTGAAATGTAACGCACCATCGTAACGTGTAATATTATTCGTAGAATAATGTACAGTACTATCTTGCCACTTCATTATTTTAATATGCATGCCACCCAAGGGTGTAAAGCAGGATAAATTCTCGGAGCCTTACACTCCACTTTTCGTATCATGTGTTATCAGATGTGTTTAATATATAATGATCAAGTCTTAATTTTTATTGAGTGCAGACAGAATAAGCTTAAAGGCAATACAGTACATTTTAATTCTTTATGGCCCTGAAAACTTAGTCTGCTATGATTTTCCTGGACACCGTAACAGCTGGACATTCCTTGTCTCGTCCATTTTCTCACGTGATTATAACGAAAACAAATTGATGTGCAGATTCACCTTTTCCTTCTTCCGTATATTGGCCTTATAGTCTACTTCATTTATTTGTAGGCTGACTTTGTATGTTCTTTAGGTTTCTTTTACGTCACATTTTTCGTATTCATGTAACAGCTGAGGGCGGAATAATTTTAGAAGCTATTGTCCAGTCACTGCTTGCACTATTATACGGCAGGGTACATTGGTATGTGTGTGACAGGAGATGAATACTGCACAAGTGAAATAAAGTGAAAACAGAAATTGTCCGCTTCCCTTCGCAGAGCCTTTTTGACGCCTAAAAAGAGTCTGTGATAATCATTCAAATGTATTTTGCAATTTTTAAAATAATTTTTCCATTCGTATGTAGACAGTTGCAAATTATCAATTGATAATTAGGTAGTTCACGTATCTTTATCAAATACAAGTTAACATGTCTTTATCATATATCTATATCAAATACATAGTTCGCATATCTATATCAAATCCGAAATTCATATGTCTGTGTCGAACACATAGTTCACATATCTGTAACAAATACATAGTTCACATATGTGTCATATTACATAGTTAACATTATCTGTATCAAATACACAGTTCACATATGCATATCAAATTACATAGTTCACACATTTACAATATATAGCCAACAAATGCACAGTATATTTAACATTTACTTGTTTCTTCTACATATTTCGATGCCTTAATGCATCATCAAGGAGTTCTTCTTAGTCTGTATTTCTTTATAGTTCACATTTCTATGTCCCTGTTTTTGCCAATGCTTTGTCCATCAGCGTGATAAATGTAAGCCCATAATTTCAGACGTAGTTGCTGTGCTTCTAATTTTTAACATTCTTAAATAATAACTATCGCAGAATTTGTAGGCATATTATGATTTACCTTTAGACAAACTTTCACGGGTCTGGCGCCCTTGAGTCATTAATTGTCGTCATAAGACGGAAGGTGAGGTTCTGTCGTGTTCCACAAAAAAAGTAATTTATACGCACCGCATCTCCTCACAAAAGAAAACATTTCAGAACCCCACAGTGAATGGCCCTGACAATAATTCGGATGTTCAGTCGATAGGAAATAACGAGTTGTTCCGTACGGACAGACGGCCAGACAAGTCAGACACATGACCAAGCTACTAGTCGCTCTCAGTAACTTCGCGGACGCTTCTTCATGGCTCAGAACCTCCTCAGTTAAGCCTCATCATTAGGTGCAAGTACAGATTGTTAACATCCCTGCCCTGTCGCTGTCTCCAGCGCTGATTATTTAATATAATTCTTTTAGAAAAATATTAGGATGATCAAATCACTGAGAGTGAGATTGGCCTTACATGTAGCACGAATGTGGCGAAGCGAAATTGTGTACAGGGTATTGTTGAAGTACAGGGACTACTTGGAAGATTTAGGCATAGATGGGTGTATAATAGTAAAAGGAATCTTGGGACTGGAGGGCGTAGACTCAATTCGTCAGGCTGAGGATACGTACGTACGGAGTGCTGTTGTGCACATTTAGTGAACCTCCTTTGCTCCTTATGAAATGCGGGAAGTTTTTTAGCAGCTGAGTAACTGTAATCTTGTGGAAACGGACTGAGCTCCATGGAGACAGCTAGTTAGTTCATTCTCTTCAGCAGCTGACTCGACAGAACTTAGTTGTTGTTGTCTGTATTTGTTATTCCGTCAAGGTGAGGTACCTAATTTAAATATTTGTTTTTTTTTAATGTCATCGACAGCACGCTAAGGTTTCTTAATGCTATTTTTCACGATTGCAATGTACGCTACTTGTCATCAGCCGATTTCAGTGGCCGATTTCGGCTGAAGGGTAAACCACTTTAAGCATTTAAATAAACGTGACTTTAAAACCTATATTTTTTAAATTTCAACTTTTCTTTGGGGGGGGGGGTTGCAGCCCGGCAGCACTTGTTTCCCCCCTCTTCTTTGAGTTCGCCCCTGACCTTGAGTGTCATAGTTATGATCTTTTGGAATGTGGTACCATATAGTTTGGTTGATTGGGACATGGGGACAGTAATCCAAAGTTTAAACACAGCTAATCAGATCCAGCCATGCCGTTGTGTTTTTTACTGAACAAACGACACTTATTCAGCCTAATACAACAGAGGTTTATTTTAGTTCAGTTGGTTACCTTTTCGTGTATGCTATATGTTTCGGCCTGTACATAGGACATGCACAGGCTTGTCTATATAAAAACTACACTTAGATTGTTCTGTATATTTCTTTGTATGCTTTTTGTATTGTCACGCCTGAGGTTGTCCTACATCCAGGCCGACACATGTAGCGAACATGAAAAGGTAACCAGCTAAACACACACACACAAAAAAAAAACTGTGTTCTGCCGGACTGAATAGATGTGGTTTGTACAGCTAACCAGATCTGTAACATGTAACGACATAGAGAGTGTTCATTCGTTTTCGCTTTTCTAATACCAAAATTAAGCGTGCGTATTCGCTTTTGGCATTGTCCAGAACTGTTTAATGTTGTCATACTACATTCAGTAGCTTAAATACAAGTTAGTTTCGGTTCCAATTCCAAGTAATGTGACGTCGTTAGGAGTTCATGAAGAGTAAAAGGTGTGTTGATGACCTCAGTAATGGCAGTGGTGATGTTTCCAAATTTCCTTTTTCTTTGAATACATAATCGCGCGCGGTTGTTCGAAGCGTTCTGTATCGTTGACAGCGATACTAAGAAAGCCCATTAATAGCAGACTACACAGAGAATGGTAGTGGACAAGGGAAGAAAAGGAAAATCAAACATAACGTGAGAGCATATTTTTACCTAGCAAAGTCAGTGACTGTAACACTAATAAGTACGTTCGTCTCGTCCTGTAAAAAGAACTGTTCGCTCTTTTACGTCCCTTTCGTGTTTTGTAACTAAGAACTGATGATGGAGCTGATTCCATATAATCAGGGTAGCTATGAATGTCTTGAATAAACGTAACGGAAGATCGACAAGGGGTGGTCCTTTAGCTTGGCTGTTGGTTGGAAGCTGAAGATCTCTCGTAGTAAGAGACTAGTAAGTTTAACGAAATGTTAGGTCGGGACTAGTGTCGGGCTGTTGTGAACACGGGGAAGAACCTTCGGGTTTCGTAAAATATGGGTACTTTCTTCACCACCTGAGTGACTGTCATCAATTCCAGAGGAGTTCTGCTCCGTGCAATTAGTTCGTAGTAACTCCATGGAGCGAAACCCTTCTGGAGAAGCTTCTTCAGCTAGGCAAGGAGTTTCCCAACTTTTAAGGAACGCGACGGTTCATTGTGTTCAAAAGAAACGCCACTTTTGACTGTCCTTATTGAGGTCAATCCAGTTTACCCCTTACTTATCTTATTTCTTTGAGATATGTTGTAATACCAACCTCCCACCCGCACACTGCTCTTCCGAGTGGCCCTTTCCCTCAGGTTTTCCCACCAAAATGGTACGCATCTTTCTTTTGCCCTATACATGCCCGATTCCCCACCCATCTCCTTCCGTGAAATTATTTCTGTTTTATGAAAGTGTGCTTTCAGTTTTTACATTGTTGGGTGGAATACATCGTTTACGCTTAGGGCAATAGGTTGAAGGTAAGAGTTGGAATAGTTGTAGTTTTCCTCAGTTTGTCCAGGAATGTGCTGGGATATCGCATAGGTTACGATCGGTTCCTTCCAAATCCTTTCCTTTTCAGAATTCACATGTCTTACTGCCATTCGACGCAGTATTATCTTAAATACCGAAGAACCGTGAGTAACTGGGCATAGGAAGGTACTGTTGGCAACGTTTGTAGGGTGTGCTGCTGTACTGCGTGTACCCTAGGATTCAGTGTTGTGCCTTGTGTATCCGGTAGAGTACATATGAACGTAAAGTTCACTATTAGCCGTGTTTTGCTATTGCATTCAGAACATTTTGAATATGCAAAGGAATTCGTTCTCAATTTCCTGACAGGTGGGGAGTGCAGTGCATACTGCTATCATGTTGTGGGACTGAGACATTTCACACCGTACTTTCAGGCTAATATTACGTTTAACAACAATTTTGGGGTTTGTTATGTTAGTGAGTTAGTTGCAATCACGTCCTTCAATATTTTTAAGACGGTATACTGACCAGTCTATGCGCTGGATGACCTGTGAAATTTGGTTCGTTTTCTAATAGAGGGAAAGAGAAATTTAAGTGTCCTAGCCGTCTCTGGGGCCCACCACTTTTCTGTTCGGTGTGTGCTAGGACCTCCTTCCCCGGGGAGTAAAGCGGGCGGGGCTTGAAGCTGACTACACATCATCTATCATGGAGGTTAAGAATGAGTGGAGCCACACTATGCGTCCACTCTTCCACATGCCTTCATGTCGTGCAGAGGGACTTCATATAAACTCATACTTACGCAGTGGACTATTTTAAAGACAAAAATTATAAGGCGAAAAATTTTTAATAATGCTATATTTTATGATTTCATAATTTTGTGCTCACAGTTTGATGGAACAGCAGGTTAATACTCATTAGGAAATTCATTGAACCAGTAATGTAGGTGATTCAGTGACACTTGTGATTACGCTTCAATAAATCGTTGAAACTCGCCTCTAAAGTAATTGGCCTAGTCTGTAAAGACTGTTGTTTGTAACACGAGGTTGCATGTGGTGTGCTACGTTAGTTTGGATCCGTAGCAGTACTAATACCGTCTTAGTATCCCCCTCCGTGACGCTTCGACCCGATTCCGCGTCATGGCCTCCCCTTACCTGGGACACACACATGCCACAATCGGCAGGACTCCTCGGGACGAATATCAGCCTGACCCAGAGACTTTCATTCACCTGACAACACAAAACACTCACAAGAGAAAAACATCCATGCCCCTGGCGGAATTCGAACTCATGATTCCATAAAGCGAGCGGCGCATACCCACGCCTTAGACCGCTCGGCCCCTGGGACCGGCCATTTTAATATTACTGACACTAAAACTGTGTACTGCTGAGCCCTTCTTTATGAGATGACTGTCCCGTAATTAATAGGTAAATTACATAGTGTAACCTGATAGTTCGTTACTGTTTCACTTGAGTTCCTGTGCCGATCGCGCTCTACAAGTCACGTTAAACACTTGGAAGAGTGATCGCGGTCAGGCCTGTTTAATATCTGAGGTTATGCAGCACAGGAAACACACTTCGTCACTATTAAAATTGCATTCTAGGGAAGCTGTAGTTGTTTATGGTCCTAATGGTACGAGATACATGAATATGGCACAATAAGAGATTTTTAGTATTAAGGCATGTGGTGTTTGTTGTTACCACAGTGTTAAAGAACAGTGGTTCCCAAAGTGTGCTTCGCGGTTTCCAGGGGATCCTTGGATATATTTCTGCAATGGCCACTTGGACGTTTACTTATTTTTTAATTAAAAGAATAACATTCATTAAATAATGGCGGAATGTCTTTCCTAATTAAGAAACTTCCTGTGCCCATGAAGCGAGTGACAGTCATTTTAATGAAGGTCACAGAATGCAGTGCATTTTTACCTATGCTACTGTTATGTATTCGTAGCTATCTAAAATCACTTTTGAGATATAAGTTTTTAGTTTGGGACACCTATCATCCGCACACTACGCTAGCAAGGAAATAAGGAACCATGGTTATTTTCCAAAGCCAAAGGGGTTCCGCTAGCGGATAAGTTTGGAAGACACTGCTTTAGTGGTTTCAGCTCACTCGAATACGATTAGATTCAGATTTGCATTAATGTCGCATTGTTTTAAATCAAAGAAAGTAAGTACTGGTGTGTTGGGTAACGTACACCACAATGAGAACACTTGTGATTGTGATGTGGTGCCGTATCAGCTGTTCCTGTTAGTGACTCATGAGGATATTAGTAATCAAGTAACCAGAGGTTAGATGTCCATAGCACTCGAATGGTACTACTGTCTGCCGTACCAGTGGTTTGTTAACACTGCTCACGTCGAAATGATTTTAGTTGTGAAATTAAAAGTTGTAAGCCTCACTGCTAGTAATGTTGTAATTAATCTTTCTGGATCTTGTGTGGAAGTCGTAACAAGCCCTTCTTTGGGAGGGTTCTGGAGATACGGAACTTTCGTCCTCCCTGTTTCTTTCTAGTGTTGTATTTTCCGTTGGGTACCTTGGGTTGAGGGTGTGTCATACCCCGTTTTCAAAATAGTTACGAACGCGAGGGGAATTACTCCCGTTGTCAGTGTAGTGTTTGTTGATTCTTATAAAGAACGAGTATTGTGTTAGTGTTCTGTCATAGCCGTAGGTATCTTACTCAGGAACTTCGTCCTAGGATATATCGTACCGTACTTTTGGGACATATGTATATAAGGGACTGTAATTCCCTTTTTCGGATAAATGGCTCTGACACGATTTTTGTTTTAGTAGTGCGCTACACCATCTGGCATGTTGTAGGGTTCTTTATGTATCCCCTTGTTGTTCTTTGTAATCCTGTTTAGATCTTCTATGAATGAGAAGTAATAACTGAAATTTCTTGTGAAAATATTTACATATTGTTCCTCATACCTGTCTTGAGCTTCGTGTTAAAATCTCTCCTTACTTCCAGAGGCGGTATGCCATGTTACTACTAACCGTATTATGGAAATTGACAAATTTTCATAACGTCTTTAAGTGACCGTTGTCAAACGGTAGCCGACTGTAACGTGTCGGTCAGGATTTGCCAGTTTATTCATAGCTGCTTTCCTAGCCTTGCTACCAAGGTCCGTGTGTGCACGATTCCGTCTTAAAGTATCAAGAAGTTGGGCAGACTGAACTGTTGCGTCCGCCCGGATTTTGGAAATGCATTATGCTTGACACCAATACGTTTTTTAAGTCCCATGATAATGCATGTTAAAGTAAGGACATGAAGGGGCACAGGACAGATAATCTAGACCATTATTATTGATGATCTATGTGCCTAATATTTGATTAGGATTGAAGTGTATGTGTGCTTTGTTAGGGTCGTGTTCAGTAACGTAAAATTTTGCTTTTTGATTTCGTTTTGTATACCTGTTTTATGGATTTCACTACTTTGTAATCTTTCATAAATTCCTTAACGATACATTAAAAAAGCATGAGTTTGAGTTATGTTGGCCAATTAGATCTGTGCTTTACGTCATTACATAAATGGACGTTAGTTTACTTATTTTGCTAAATGTAAAATAACCTCAGTTTATTGGCCATAAGGGGATAATGCCTCGTGTAGAGCATTATTTAGTGTGTATTTTTGTTCGGCGAGCCTTTATTGATAAACATTAAAATTTATTTGTAATCTGTGTCGCTTAATTGGCGCTATCAACTGTAATCCTCTTTGTTTAATTTTTAAAAATGTGGTGACGATTATTGAAATGGATTAAAACCAGGAAGGACTGTAACCCGTTTGCCATTTTGTGTAACACCGGTGTGTGGATTTGCATGCAGTTCAGTTTAGTGGATAATATTTCCTCGTTACATGAACTGATCATCGCTGTGTTTCTTTACTCCCCATTTTCGTACCTATTTACAGTTGCATTAAATAGTGATTTATTTAAAACAAGGCCCTTCGAGTAGAATCCATCAAGTGTTGTTTCCTGTCGCACAGATTTCTGAGTCCTACAGGTGTATTACTATTAATGGAATTTTTGGTAATTTTTATGAATAGCCCCTTGATCAAAGGCCGGCGGTTTCCACGTATGTACGTTGCTTTGTCGAATTTAACATTTGCATATTTAGCCTATTTCTTACAAACTCTAATACTCACCAATAAGTCTGCACATTTTCGCACCTTAATCGATCAAAGAATAAAAAAAACAGCGCTCTAAAGATTTCGCTCGTTATGGAACCTATGCAATTAGTCAACTGTATTGAGATGAAGATGGATAACATGTATTCAGGGTACATGGCTGCATTTAAACTGCCGCTGGCAGTTCATTCCTTATGCATATGACCAGCACCTGAATACACACCTACATTCCAGTGATGAGATCGTGATGTCACTCCGAACGTTTCCTCATCAAGTGTCATTGGTGTGTTCTCGTAACTAGCCCGGAGTCTTTGCTAGACTGGCCTGGCTGTATCAGTATTCTTGTCTAACACAACATTCGTCTGTCTAACCACTTTCCTTCCATCAGCACTGTCTAGTCTGGTTTCTACAAGATCGTATACACAGAACGATCGACTTTGAGAGGTATTTTATTGGTAGGCGATTAAGTTAGATTTAAAGCTTATAGTAATCGGTTTGATGCTTATACTACTTGCATCCAGGCTGTCCCATAGCGGTAAAAATAAGAAAAACTTTTCTTGTACTTAAGTTGTCACCATACAGTGAGGATGTATGAGGAGTGGAAGTAAAGCTCCACACATTCTTAACTTTGAAACTAGATGTAGGCGAATGATTACTCAAAAGGAAGGGGCATGTATTGAATAGGAGACGAGGCTAGTCCCAGTCAGTGGAATTGTGCGCGCCGTTCCCTCTTTTATTTATTATTTATTTAACGTAAAGACGATTCAGCCCCATTATGTTTTGGAAAAAAGTTTAAGTAAATCCTGTCAGACACAATCGTTGTGTTTGATTTTCTGTGACTTTTCTCCGTACGTCGCAAGTGTACATAGGTGTTCACGTCGTCTGACGCCTGAAATGAGAGAAAGTTGTGATTGTGTTTAGACAGCATTGAGGGGAGGATTATTTTGTTCTGTTAATGTGGCCCATATTGAAATACGTATTTGAAGCTCCACTGCTCGTTGTTGTTGCCACACTGTTAATTTTCTCCGTATTATAAGAATAGTAGTGCAATGGAGCATGTCTGATTGTAGATCTTTTGCTAAGGTACGAATATAACTTACAGCGCGTGTTGTTTAAAAATTGCGCATATATCTTTAAGGGACTTGCGTGCGTCTACATTTTGTTTAGAATCATAGTGACAGTACTTGTAGCGGGTCATCGGAATTTAGCTTTCGAAAACTGGAAATCTGGAGGAAGGAACAGAGGGAACTGGTTTTTGCGCCATCAGTTACAAGCGTTTTGCGCCGTCAGTTACAAGCGTTTTGCGTCGTCAGTTACAAGCGTTTTGCGCCGACAGTTACAAGCATTTTGCGCCGCCCTTTACAAGCGTTTTGCGCCGACAGTTACAAGCGTTTTGCGCCCTCAGTTGCAAGCGTTTTACGTCGTCAGTTACAAGCGTTTTGCGCAGACAGTTACAAGCGTTTTGCGCCACCCGTTACAAGCGTTTTGCGCCGTCAGTTACAAACATTTTGCGCTGTCCGTTACAAGCGACAAGCAGGTTGTTTAGGTGGTAAATTAAAGAAGGCAATTAAAGTTGTTAAGTAAACTTTTGGAGAGCCCTGAACTGAGATAACAGGCGGTTATGGACTGAACTATCAATACCGAACAGTTAATACTTTTGTGCATTCGGATAGCTGTACAGCAGTGCCTTCTATTTAGCGATGTTCGCCTCGAGTCAGTTTGCTTTAGCATAATTTGTGAAGCGTTTATTTTAGCAAAGCATTAAACGTAATTTTACGATCCCGTTGGTCACGCGGTTCACAACATGTTTACCGCTTAGGGTGTGTTTTGTTTGTGTTTCCCATCGTCGCCAATCGTACCATAATCGCCATAATCCGCCTGTCTCCAAAATGGAGTTTCCCCGTCGTTAGTATCTGCCGCTTGGCCGTATTGTACAGCCTTACGAACACGGGAAGTTAGAAGGAGAAGCGTAGCGTATTAGGAAAAGAATGAATAGTGTAATTAACTCTTCTGTAGATTTCACTCCATTCTGTTTAATTTTATCAAAAACTGTAAGGTTTATGGCAAGAGCGATTACATGTTAAATATTTCTTCACAGTTTATCATTTATGTTCAAGAACTTTGCGCGATTTAGTTGGGCGATTGGTTGGTTGATTGGCTGTTTTATTAGTTACATAAAATTATTTATTTGAAATTCGTGTTAAAGCTTTTCGTTCAAGTTTCGTTTTGGAAGTATCAGGAAATTTGTGTTACCACTTCAAGCATAAACTGCGATTTTAAACGTACTTATTTGATAAGCTGTAACATAAGACCGTCTAAAACGGAGAGAGTTATTTGTAATGATTCTTCGAACTGTAACTGGCTGTCTTACGTTGGTTCCCCTTTCACAACCCTAATATCGCTCTTTGAGTCTGCCCTTTGATTTCGCTGTATGACACTCCACAACGCATGTGAAGCTCTCGGTTTAAACGAACCCTTGCAGGGGTTGACTTATGACCGTTTTTAGGGATGTACAGACAACCTTACAGTAGTTATTATGAGTTCAACCTTCTTTAACATAAAAAAGACTTTATTATGTTCACGTTGTGTATTTACGGACTACGCATGATTTTCAGAATGAGCAGCGATTATCTGTTGCAACAGCATTAAACGATTGGATGTCCAATGGCGATGCATAATTTTGTCCGATGCAGAAAACTAATTTTTATGTTTCTCAGACTCATTTTGAGCTTTAAAGGCCATTGGAACTATTTTAAGCGATTGTTGTTTATTAATGTGTGGACGTGGTAGCTCAGTCGGTATAGCGACTGACTACGGGCTGGACGGTCCGGGACCGAATCCCGGTGGGGACGAGATTTTCCGCCCCTCCAGACTGGCCCTGGAGCCCACCCAGCCTCCTGTAAAATGGGTACCGGGTCTTTCCCGGGGGTAAAGTGCGGCCGGGGCGTGTTGCTGACCACTCACCCCCTTCTAGTGCCGCGGTCATGGAAGAATAGAACTATACATCTACCCAACCTCTGAGCTACCCCGGGCCTGTAACGGAAAAACTTTTTTTTTTTTGTCAATGTGTCCTTCATTCTGCTGTATATAAATAATTTCTTTAGTCACAGAGGCACAGAAGGAGAATTGAACTGTTACTTCACTAACATTGAGAACATAATTGATTAATACATATAATATATGCTAAATGTATTTTCGAAGCTGATGGTTTTTACGACAGATGCCGAATGTACCGATATATGTCACCGTGACCGTAAAAGTCCGGATTTCCACGACGCATGAGTTTTGTTTGCGTGTAATTAACGTCATTGAGACTACGTTTTCAAACGATAATATAAAACCGGCATCAAACATAACAACTCGATAAACTGACGTTACTGTTGCTGAGTTACCTTTTGTGTAAATCGTGGCTTTGCAAATTTTACACGGTAGTTTATATACTTATCCCTTATGACTTAGGAACGGAACACACGAGGTTTGTTCAAAAAGTACCCGGACTGACCACAGTACGTGAAGTAGATAAGGCTTACTGGGTTTTAACCCTAATTGTCTTCAACATAGCTCCCTTCCGCAGCTACACACTTCGCCCAACGTTTCTGCCACTGTTGGAAACATTTTGCGAACTCCCCTTTCGGGATGTCTAATAGTGTCTTCCTCCAATTTTGCTTGATGTCCTCCGTTGCCTCAAATCAGTGTCCTTTCAGAACTTTCTTAAGCCTTGGGAATAGGAAAAAGTCACACGGTGCGAGATCTGGTGAGTATGGCGGCTGCTGCAACTGAGCGGTGCCGTGTTTGGCCAAAAACACAAGATGTGAAGTGTGTGCGGGCGCATTGTCGTGGTGCAGGATCCAGTCACCATCCCGCCATTTTTGCGGTCGTTTTCGGCGAACTGATTCACGCAAACGTCGCAAGACCTCCACGTAGAATTCCTTGTTAATTGTTTGCCCGTCGGGAGCGTACTCGTGGTGTACGATACCCTCAGAATCAAAAAACGGTCGTCCTGGGCGGGGGTCGCTTTCAGCGGAGGTTCTACCCTCTTTAAATCGACGGAACCAGACAAACACGTCTGTACGACCCATTGCATCTTCACCGTATGCTTGCTGCAATAATTGATACGTTTCCGTTGCGGTTTTTCCGATTTTAAAACAAAACTTGATG
>Ga0123355_10009430_pt1 | contig 14840 bp, 6 predicted proteins | sample TergutEmb28metaG_3_FD_89872 | JGI IMG/M metagenome (GOLD analysis project Ga0123355, IMG submission 89872) | Embiratermes neotenicus P1 segment gut microbial communities from Petit-Saut dam, French Guiana - Emb289 P1 | ecosystem: Host-associated > Arthropoda: Insects > Digestive system > Gut ...
ATTGTATGAAGTATACATTTACAGTTTAGACCGAAAACAATAAGAGGGAGTTCGCTTAAGAAAAGAAGACTTACAGATTACAGGATAATATTGAAATAAGGGTTAAGGATATAGGTTATAGGGGCGTGAACGGGGCCCAACTGCCTCAGTTAGGGTATGTTTTCCGACTTACATTACAATACTGTACATAGGAATGCCATGGAAATAACAAGTTCGGAGAATGTGTTGATAAATTTGTCATCTGCTGAACGGTACAGTGAAGGTGGATGGTTTATCGTGTGCGTGACTGGTTGATGAATCCCTGTATTCATCGAGAGGAAAAAAGGGGCTTGAAATAATCCTTTCGGGATTGTTGACATCATTCCTGAAGACCAAATGATCTTCATCCTGACCACAAGAACTGTAGTGTAAAGATCAACACTCGACCGGTGACAAAATATATGAACATCTAGCTGCAGCACGATATACACATTGGCTTCCTTTATCATTCCTGGTTGCAGAAGCCTGATCACTCTCTCACGTCACCATCCCTCGTGGTGTTTCCCAAAATAATGTTCATGGCAATGTAAACTTCTCTGAGATAAAAAGCAAGAAGTATATTTTTGTCTTAGGCCTATTTACAATGAAATATAAACTGCGTAGTTGGTGTAGTGACTGGGCTGAAATCTACGCAACGAAAAAATCATCCTTCCATTCTTAACAGTGGCAAAAGGTTTTCCTTCTTCAAATTCAGTGGGTACTCAGGTTCTTATCCGGCTGGTACAGTGACCGGTAGTATTGCTGACCAGTCACGTGCAACGAGTGGCGAGGTTCGGATTGCTTGGTGCTGTACGTTCATTTCTCCACATTCCTTCATGGTTTGCCCGGAGACAACCTTATCTTTCACTGTACCTTTTGTGTACTGTTGTAGTTGTCTTGTGTATTAAAGTTATCTTATGTGTATTTGTTGTACTATGTGTGTATTGCTGTTTTTACTTTAGATGCCGGGCTGCTGGCTAGAAGTCAGTATCCGGAAGGTCCTGCGACCGGCCACCTCGACACAGGTTTTTCTTGGTTTCCGTGTGCCTAAAAGCAAATGCTGAGATGGCTCCCAAGATTCCAAGTTGCCACTACATGCTTCTCATGTAGCCCTCCCGACTTAAATTTAGTAGTGACCAATTTCATGTTTTGTTTACATGTAAAATAAACACTGCCACCGGGTAACAATCCAATTGCAGTAAATAAATATTATTATTATTATTATTATTATTATTATTATTACTACGTAGTATCAGTCGAGAAATGGTCGGATGACTGCGGAAGAAATCGCAGATTTAGAAATGTTACAAATTTTCTACGGACGATATCGTAAATGTTGAAATAGTGGAAATTGTCTACGTGTAATACGGCAGATTTTGAAATGTTGGAAATTCTCTACGGACGATATCGCATATGTTGAAATGGTGTAAATTCTGTGCAGACGATATAGCGCATGTTGAAGTGGTGAAAATTCTGTGAGGACAATATCGCATATTTTGAAATGGTGGAAATTCTGTAGGGACGATATCGCAGATGTTGAAATGTTGAACGTTCTCTAGGGATGGTATCGGATATGTTGAAATGCTGGAAATTCTCTACGGACGATATCGAAGAATTTAAAGTGTTGAAAATTTCCTTCACTTGTATTATAAAGGTAGACTTGGCCGTTTCAAGTGACGGCCGGCTGCCGAATAATCTGAGGGCAGTTGCAAGTGGATTATATTAGTCCTTCCATGCAGATATTGAGCTCGATTCTTATGAAAAGTCTTTCTTAATGACAGTACGTTATCATCCGTCCATACTTTTGCACCTTGTCATTGAGATAACGTTGTTAAATTTTGTGTGAATAAACAAAGTATTGGTGATAAACGTATGTGAAACTTGCAATCATATACTTGAGATATAGCGAAAAAAGGAGTCTCTTGTATATTTATATTGTTTGTGTTAAGGTGTAGTCGGTCCGTACAGCATGACACAGAGGTAGACTGCGTTTGAAATATGATGGCACACGCGCAGAAACCAGATTTCGTCTTTCAGCGAAACGTACGAGTCCATTTAAATCGGCGGGGGCGTCAATTCAGTCGACTACTGGCAGCCGAGGTGTGCGCATCAGCTTTGTTGTTGGTAGTAATGCTGGATACTCCATGTTCCGAGATAGTGTGAAGGGTACTGGCTATCCACTCCATTCGCCAGTTTCCCCTTCACTTCCCTGCCGTGCGTCACCGTGTGCTATCACATTTCAACTGGACTCTAACTGCAGACACTTGTTCGAGAGGTGTACTGTTCGAATCTCGGCCTAAACACGGTCTCTAATGACTGGAGTATTTCCTGTTTTTTTTACACTTTCTCCAGGTAAAGGCCGCGTGGTACCTGGGCTAGGCCACGGTAGGTTCCTTTCAAATTCCTTCTAATTTATCTTTCACCTCTCATCATACTATCGTCATTAAGTACAATATAATTTAATATGTAAATGAAAGATAATAGCCAGGTGAAAAGTGGGCGGACAGGAAAGTGCAACAGTGAGACATTAGCAGTACCGCAACATACCAGTCACAAGCAAAAAAAGATTGATCTGCTATATGCATCTTGTACAAGTTATAAATAATCTTCCGCTGATTACTGTTTTATTACGGCTCAACGTATGCTTTTATATTATGAAAATACACAATTCATTACATGATCAATATCAGAATATCACTGCTCGCAGAAAAATTATGAGATAAAAACAGTAATAATGAATAATAATTGAGTCTTCTCAGGTGTACTGAAGGTCAGTCTTTTGTTTTTAATAGATTTAATTACGATGAAACTGCAAAGAAGCTGACAAACATAAAATATCATAACATAATAGCTTAGAAGTAATAATACGGTAATAAAAATTACGTCACAGAAGACAACAGGATGCTTCCATTTCAAGGGCAGTTATGAATCTGCGCTGTGTTCTGCTGTCCTATGGCTTTTGTTGAGCGGTATGACGTTATGCAGTTTATAGTAAGGAATGGCCGTTAGAGGAACTGGCAGTCGTATGGGTGTGTATGTCGTTCTGCCGAGACACACGAAGTTATCTCAAAAGTTCAAACACCTACACTTTCTATTCCTTATCTGTTCCTTCTAAAAATGACTCTTTTTGGGCGTTAGCATTGCGACGTGTCTTGTATTAGCGTTCATGTATTGTTGCTTATTCATCTGCACGGATTATGTTTTGAGGAATAATGGAAGGGTTGTAAACTGGAAAGGGCCTACAGAGAGACGATAAATTTTGTCAAATTTTGGGCCTACATGCAGGTTGCTCTTGCACGGCCATTGACATTCGTCCTGGAAATTTTAAGCGCATGAGATTAACAGTTCTTAGTTTTTGGTCCTTGCCAATTTGGAATTCGACATTTGCTACTTTAGCAAAACGAGTGTGTTGCCAGGGTGGCAGCAGCTTTCATTGTCGATTTCGTAGATGATCTTTCTTATGAACTAGTCTCTATGGCGAAAGCTACTTAGCTTACTTCTCTTAATACAGGGCCTTTTATAATGTACTCCGGGATTACAAAAATTTATTATTGGAAACCCGTAGGACACGTGTTTACGAAACCTGTACAGATAGAAGGAACAACTAAAATTTTTTTCCCCCAGTCAGTTGTTTTTCATCGTAGTTCACATTTCTGCCGCTAGGCGATGCGAGTTTATGTAGTGAGAAAATGGCCGCTCCGGGGGAGAAGTCGTTTTGTGTGTTGGAATATCAGACGATTAAATCTGTGGTTACTGTGCAACATGCGTTTAGTGCAAAGTACGCAAAGTGCCATTGCCACGTGGCCTCGCTGACCTAAAGGCACGGATCATTGCAGCAGTGAAGAATATCGATGCACCCATGTTAACGCGTGTGTGGCAAGAACTTGAATATCGTATCAATGTGTGCCGTGTCACCCGTGGTGCACACATCGAACATCTGTAGTTGTCAAAAAAAAATCAGTTTTCCTGTGGCTGTGAACAATTCCATTAAGGTAGGTCCTTTGTTTTCTTGTTATAAATGTTTGTAATCACGGAGAACATTATGAAACGCCCTGTACAATGATGAATAAGTTGCTTCATTTCAGAAATGAAAAAAAATATTAGCATGATTTCACAATCTACTCCCAATTATTTCTATGTTCGTTGGTATCCTACAGACCGAACCTCGCGATATTTGATTCCTGCTGTACTGTACAATTACACTGGTTGTATTGTAATCTTGGGGGACTATCATTGGCTGTCCACCCTTGGTTCGTAAAGGGCTGCTGTTAGTTTATTACGTTTATAAGTTTATTAGGTTTCACTTTTTACGAGTATACTACAGGGGTGCATAAATTTTCCAAAAATGTAGTAAGTACCTCAAAATTCTTTGCAAGAAGTGACCTAAAGCAAGTTTCAAACTGGGTACCCACGAATATTTAGCGCCAACGTACAAAATTTAGTATCAGCGGCGATATGATGCCTGGGATTTGTACACCCCTGGTAGCAGCATTTTATAAATCAATGTATATATTATTGCAATATATGTCCTCTGACGTGTGGTAATAGAGTACGGCTCTGAAGTCGCGCAGTCCTTGTATCAGCAGTAAAAGATTATTAATTTTTCGAAACTATGCAATCAAGTAACTCTAATAAATGTGTAATAAAAGGTAAAGCAGTCCCGTTAAAGGCCTGGAGTGGCCCACAAGTTTCCAGGAAGTTAAGGTTCCCAGATTTCATGACGACACAGGATGGTGTTTTGTCAGCCTTACGCACCGGCCGCCTTTACCCCCAGGAAATACTCCTGGTACTCATTTCTGTTAGAGGCCGAGTCGACCCCAGGGCCATAGTGCGATCAGAAGGATTTTATGTCAATGAAAAATTCCATTGACAGCAGCTAGAATCAAACCAACAACCTTCCGATTTGTAGCGCAGTAACTTAACCACTGTGCCACCGCGTTCCCCAATAAATGTGTAATAAATGTTGAAAAGGTCCACCTTCTTTTTGAACGCGTGCATAATTTTTAATCGCCATACTTGTTGACACTTCTTGTCATGATGGAAGATCTGTGTCATTAGTTTCATTCTGTATTCTGGTTGTCAGGCCCTACACTGTGTGAGGATATTTTAGTTCCTATATACAAACTTGCTGTTCAGCGTGCCTCACGTAAAGGAGTCTGGTGACGTAATATCGGGAAATCTTGGAGGCAGAAAGTTCTTAGAAATGGGACGAACACCGAAAACGTTTCCGTATCCTGCGTTATCAGCCACCATGTCACAACAGTTTCCACTTCGGGACCGCGTTTAAATCTGTGGCAGCCGGGATTTTGCTTCACCGCTGGAAACATGATAGTCACTCGGCGACGAACTTGCCTGGTTTACTGTCAGTATAGTGTTTTTATCTTTAGGTGACACAGCTCTGTTGTGCTCAGACCAGCAGATATATTTGTTGAGAATTCCGTCATAGAAAACAATATTATGCTTCCAAGGTAACTAATTTCGGCCTATTGACGGGTCATCATCATACCTATACATAAGAACATGTGAAAGAAAGTAATCATCAAGTTTCTTTCATATTTTGATGTTTTGCCGACCGTGCCTCTCAGTATATTTATCTTAGTAATTAACCAACTTGATGCACAAACTTTTTGTTTTACAATACGTGTATTTCATTCCTCTACATGTTTCGAGCACCATGTGCTCACCATCAGGATGTCAAAATTATATTATACAGCCTCTGGTATCATCACACCTATAGGTATGATGATACCAGAAGCTGTATAATATAATTTTGACATCCTGATGGTGAGCACATGGTGCTCGAAACATGTAGAGGCATGAAATACACGTATTGTAAAACAAAAATTTTGTGCATCAAGTTGGTTAATTACTAAGATAAATTTCTTTCATATGTTCTTACATGAAACTAATCGTCTAGTTTCTTTTACATGTACTTGTATGTATGGGTCTGATAATGGCCCGTAAAAGGCCGAAACTAGTTACCTTGGAAGCACAAGTGTGTTGTGTATGACGGAATAATGAATAAATACACATATATAGTGTTTTTAGTAACGAAATAATAAGCAGTGTAACCACATTTGTGTTTCGATTAGCCACAATAAATACTTGAACTACAAAAACCGTCTTTGAATTCTCGTAAATGTACATGTAAAAACACCAGCTACTCTCACTAAATTCAATGAATACTACCGGCAACACGGCACTGATCTTATATTACTGGTCTTGATCTACTTCTTGGTGTAGTTTTACAGCACACTGCATTGTTTAAGGCATAAGGTAAGTTTATGGTACTTGTGTGGCAACTTTCAATCCTAAATTAAATGAAGGCGTTACGTAGACAGGGAAAATGGAGCTGTAATTTCCGTATTTATAAGAATTTTGCGTTGAAGGCATGATAAGTTACAGCTCTACAATTTACCACCACCATACTAGGTTACAAGCGGTTTGCTCCACACTCCTACCGCCTGTAATGAAAGCGTTTTTGGTGTCCACGTGATCGTTTGTTAGACAGATTATTACTCAATTTACTGAGGTTTAACTGATTATTTACTGATCGTGATATTATTTGTCACTACAAAATGCTTAGAGCTACGGACAGCGTCTTTAAATAAACCACAATACGAATAAATACATGAACTGATGAATTACCACGTAGTGGAAAGTATTGCTTGTGTACAGGGATTTCAAAACTCCTAATTTGGTGTTAGAATAATGATGTCAAGTTATTATTTTGCTGTTGCTGATAATGCTTACTTCTTCCGGAAAGAATAAGAAGCCTGTTTCAAGGTTCAGAAATTAAAATGTTCTGTCTGTTGACGTCCAGGTATTCAGATTTCTCGCCTGTAATTTTTTGTTTGTTTGTTTATTTATTTGTCCTAAATTTTGAGAATCTCTGTCTTTGCCAGTAGACCGAAATGACAGAGGCAGTTTATGATTGACTACATCAAATTGTGCTTGTTATTCGTTCACAGAGAAAATTGTTGCTCTCAGTTTCGGACAGTTGACGTTCGTCGTCATTGGTCTCGATCAATACGTATTTTTATTCGCGAAGAAGATTCCCGGGATTTTTTATTACAAAATGTATTAGTCGGAGCACGTTAGTTTATATTCTACTGTATACGTTTCCAGCTTTATGCTGTCTGAAAGTCTTGTAACTTTCAAGAAGTAAGACAAATTGTGACATCAGTCTGGATGTCCATTGTCCTGTGACGCAGCTATTCTCAGTGTTCCTGTACAATTTTCATCCACTCCTCTTAATTGAAAGCCTGTCCTTAGGGAGTACTACGTTGTTTATGTTTTGCATTTGTCCTTCTACATTTCAGCACCCCAGTCATTGTTCCCTTACAGACGCATTTCGCCTTATCCAGCCAGAATGTTCTGAAGATGGTGGATTGAGGTGAAGAGCATCTGCAAGGGCCGTATAAAACGTTGCGTTGTAGTCGATATGGGCAGTGGCAAAATGTGCACATGGTACGTGCCGTAGGCCTACATGAAAGGTGCGATGGGGTGTTATTTATGATGTTTATTGGTCTTTGTTTGACATTCAGAGGTCCGTGCATCGTGATATATTCTTATAATAAAACCAACGAGAAGCACCAGTTTCTCATATTTATTTTTGGAATAGGACTCTGCATGTTTGCTTATGGTGACTGTTTGCTAGCAAGCAGTCACCATAACTTGTATGACATATACCTATTGCTGTGTGTACAGTGCTAGATTCCTGATGATGGACAGAGATACTGTCCGAAACATATAGAGAGTTCTGTTCCAAAAAATAAATATGAGAAATTAGTGCTTCTCGTTAGTTTTATTATAAGAATAAGAGTTTATTGGTCTGTTTGGTGATACTTCCTCACTTTTTAGGCGGGGCATCCCCTTTGTGTTATAATACACTAATAAATAAAACAATAATAAACTTAGTCTATATAATACTTTAATTATCAGTTTAAATTCTTATCAGCGACATATTTGTGCTGTTTTTTAAAAAGCCATTTTCAAGCTGAATGCTCCTCAAGGAAGGGACATATCGCTCATTTGCGACAAGAGTGTCACAACTCAAAACTTGACATTTTTTATTTATTGGTATAGAAAGAAACGTTTGCAGATGCACTTGTATCAGGTACAGCGTCATAACGCAGTTTGCAAAACTCGCCGCTGGAGAGCAGTTGTGTCGTCGTTGCAATCAGAATATTATAGCACTTCAAAACCTTTAAAAGTCTCTCCTGAAAAATCACACATTTTGAGTTGCGACACTGTTGTCGCAAATGAGCGGTATATGTTACAATGCCATAAATATTGAAGGAAATATCGTTGTACGTAAAATTATAAGGGCAATTACCTTAAATAAGGTTTGAATCTGTAATATAATCTGTTAACACTATGAACTTTAAAATTTATTAAGTACTATGTAATATGTTGAAAGCCTTGTGGAGGTGTTTTGATGTAGGCTAGCAGACTTTGAGATTAGTAGGCAGTGCAGTTCTAACTGTGTTTATCAAGTAGTTCCTCAACTGCATAGGCCGATGAATGCCAAGGCCCACAGAATTTCAATTTAGTCGAATAAGTTTAAGATAAAAGACTGTTCGGGAGGCGTGGGCGTGGATAGGAGGATTATATTAAGTTGGATATTAAGGACATAAGAAATAATATATTATGGAATGCGTTACCTGAATCAGGGTAGGGCGGAGTGTCGGGTTGTTAGAATGTGTTAACTGACGATTGGGCTGATTTTGCTGTCCATTCAGTTGCTCTTAACTCCTTAGGGACCGTGCTATATGGATTCAGTGAATAAGAGACGTGTGAGGAAGCGTTCTTTCCTTGCACTTGCCGAGAGAGGCCATAAATAATGTGAATCAAGATAATCCATTTATAATTTGCTGAAGTCTGACGCGGGGTACTTCCCGAACACAAGCTTAGAGTCATATTTCTACGTGAGCCCTTTGTATATATGCCACGCTGTGCACATTCGGCCACATTTCACACAAATCCACTTCTTCCAAGAAAGAGAACATTATGCTTCTAGTGCTTTATAGCTTACAGCACATAAAAGAATTTTACGTATAAATGAGCAAATATAAAAGGTGGCAGTGCATTAAATGCTACTTTCTATATTTTCATGCTCTGTTTCTTTCAATAAACTGCAGGATGTAATTTTAAGACACGCCTGACAAGCGGCCGAGGCAAATCAATATAGCGTGTCACATCCATTTGTGAATATGGCTTTAGACTGTCCTCACGTCCATCAGAGTTGTACAGCACGAAAGGAGAAGGGATCAAAAGAAATGTAAAGAAGATGGACTCCTAATCGTACAGTGTCACGTTCCGAAGCTTTCATCGTGGCTGATTATGGTTGGGAGAAAGAAGAAAGTACAATATGAGCACGTATATGGGATGATGAGAGACTACGCATTGATCTCCGTGACGAATGGTCGTTCCTTGTACACAATGACGAACCGGAAGTTTTATTATACTGCAACGATAGCTGTGTGACCTCGCCTACATGTGGCAATCAGTTGACGTGAGCTTAATACTTACAGGGGGCCTAATTATAGCTGGTGCGGGTGATTGGGTCATATGTTGCCGGATGCTCTCGAGCCGAGATCTGTAAACTCTTAATATATTTCTGTTATGTCACCCATTTTTGTAGGAAGATCGATCTCATAAGGCACTGAAGTGGAATGAATGTCGCAGAAATATAATGAGGCGCAGAAAAATTTGTTGAAATACCTACAATTCGTACATATTAACCATCCGCATATATCGTGGCGAAGGAAGATACTTGCCTTGTTCTAACCTTTACACACCCCTCGATCGTGTTGTTCTTCCCCCTCCTGTTATAATTCTGTTTACACAAATGCTGGTATAAGAGTGGTCACCGCGTGATGGCATTCCAAAGTAACAGGCCCTTAGGATTGGTTGATTTAGACCACACCAGGCTGGATAAGACCCTAGCGTCAGCGTCCATATTGCCTTCGGACTTCGGTATGTGAACTTTTTGTTCCTTGAAGTTAGTACTTCCCGGTGTGCGTGTGCAGTGTCCAATGCGCCTCTTGTCTCTACTTCCTCGATGTCTTGCTTTCCAGCTATGTGGTTCAGGTATTTTCGGAATAATTTTTTACATGGTGCCAGTTGCCGCTATAATTACTGAGACCATTTTAGGCGAGTTCGTAAAATTGCGAAAAGCGACTGTTAATTTAATCATGCCTGTCTCTTTGTCTGTCTGCCTGTCCGTCCGTCCACCCATCCACCGGCATGGAACAATTCGGCTTGAACTGGATGGATTCTCATGAAGTTTTATATTGGAGTATTTTTCGAAAATCTGTCGAGAGTTCAAATGCCTATAAAACACGAAAAGAAGAAGGAATACTTTACATGAATACCATTACATGTCTGTAATCATATCTGGCTGAATTCTTCTTAGAATGAGAAGTGTTTCAGACGAAAATTATAGAGAAAATAAAAATATATATTTCATGTTCAGTAACTTATTTTTCGAAAGTCGTGCCGTTTATGATGTAGTGTGGAAAATACTGTAGAGACGGACAGGCCACAAATGACAATATAATAGGGCGCGTGCCCTTTGCGTGCTCGCTAACTAAAACTACAAACACTCAGAATATGTAATACTTACTGCTTTTCCACGGCAATAATGGTTGCACGAACGCGCCTCAGTGTTACGTTACACGTGCGTTGCCTCTTCTGTTGTTTTTATATTCCTCAAGCGCTGTGTATCTATCGTAAGGTCTTTATATTTTAAAATCTTTTTGGCTTCTTTCTGGATAATATTTCTGTCTTCTGAAATTGCAGTGTCTATTAGCAGACATATTCCTTTTTTTATTATCGCGGATTATAATGTCCAGTTTATTGTTTGGAGTGGTTCTGTCGTTTGTATTTGTCGATTCCATAGTGTGGTTACCTTATATTCATTATGGCTATCATTGTCGACAAAGTAGTAGTAGTAGTAATTGTGGTAGTATTAGTAATAGTAGTGGTGGTCTGATGGTGGTGGTGGTAGTAGTAGTAGTAGTGGTGGTGGTGGTGGTGGTGGTGGTAGTAGTGGTTGTTGTTGTTGTTGTTGTTGTTGTTGTTGTTGTGGTGGTAGTAGTATTCATCATCATCATCATCATCATCATCGTCGTCGTCAACAGCAGCAAAAGTATTATTGTGACATTACGGTTCCTTGCAGCTATATCTTTGTGCGAGATTCATAACTTTCATTTTGTGGTCTCAGTTCAGTTCACTTCACGTAAAAAGTACACGTCCAGAGTCATGACTTACATACCAACTTTTACTGCGGTTTGGAAGTGTCGAATTGGTGACCCTCGCTTTTCTTTTTTATGCGGTAAAATTTAAATTCTGTTGCTATTATTTTTAATGAGGTTGTAGTGATAGGCGATGTGCATAAGCTTCAATTATCTCCTGGTTCTTCGCTAAGTTCTTATCTCATTTATCATAATTTAGAAGCTCACGCGTCAGTAGATAGACTACGTTTGCATTAATTCACTGGGGATTTTTCCCGCTACTGAAAGAGAGAATGAAAGACGAGAGGAGTAGGTACAGAATGCCCTTCCAGTTTGCCAAGAATTTTGGATATGGCGCGCAGAGCAATGCGAAAAGCTGTAACGGTGTTAATTTACTACAGAAAAGTCATTTTTCTGCCCAAGATGTTTAAATCTGGGACTTTGGTGTTAGTGCCTCGTTGTTTTGATGATACGCCTCTATGTATATGTGTATATGTGAATACATGTTATTATAGGGGTTACTTTCTGTAGAAATACAATAGAATAATCTAGAAGGAACCTGGAGACCGAGAGAGTTCAAATCATGGAAACGTTGTAATATGTTCGGTGTACTAGATAACGCTTTCATTCGATGCAGGATCTCTTGTCTTCCAGTTTGCTGTCCAAAAATTTAAAGATTGAGATATACAGAATTCTAATTTTGCCTGTTGTTTTGTGTGGGTATGAAACTTGGTCGCTCACGTTGAGGGAGGAACGTAGGCTGAGGGTGTCTGAGAATAAGGTGCTAAGGAGAATATTTGGACCTAAGAGGGACGAGGTAACAGGGGAGTGGAGGAAACTACATGAAAAGGAGCTTAATGATATGCACTCAAAACTAATGAATTGGGCGAGGCATGTAGCACATATGGGGGAGAAGGGAGTTTTATACAGGTTTCTGGTGGGGAAACCTGAGGGAACGAGACCACTTGGAAGACGCAGACGTAGGTGGGAGGATAATATTAAGATGGATCTTCAGGAAGTGGGATGTGAGGGCATGGACTGGATCGAGCTGGCTCAGGATAGGGACAGGTGGCGGGCACTTGTGAATGCGGTAATGAACCTTCGGGTTCCATAAAATGCGGAGAATTTCTTGACTAGCTGAAAAGCGGTTAGATTTTCAAGAAGGACTCTGCTCCATGTAATAAGTAAGTAAGTAAGTAAGTAAGTAAGAAAGTGAGTAAGTACTAGATGACACACAAATCAAGAAATCCAGTGCGCTTGAGAATAACAACGTAGTTATATAGCAGATGAAGGAACTTTTTTTTTTTAATTTTCAGGGAAAACAACTGTACTAATTAAGTGGTATCTTTTAGTGTTGTAATGAATGATGCTGTTGGTTGCTAAGAGTATACAGCGTCGATGATTGGTGAATGATATTTAATTATGGAACACTGGAGGAATAATATTGACAGGAGAAAACTGAATTTCACGGAGAACCTCACTCATATGTTTACATGTATATCTCTGTGCATGGGGTTCGTGAACACATGCAAACACACACAAAGCACTCTTACGCGCGCACACTCGTTGCTTGCGCTGACTCTGGCTCAAAGTCGGGCGTTACTCTCGTCAAGTCTGGCTGACGAATGTGCGCGAATTCGCTGACGACTTCACTGTTGAGAGCTGAGATTCTCAAATAGCGGTACTCTTCCTACTTATGTGACTTGACGGTCGGGTGGGTTGGGCGGGACGTCCTAAAAATGAGAACCGTTCAAAATTAATAAGATATTGAAATATTAATTTGGGAAATAACTTTTTAGAAAAAAAAAAGATTTTTTTACTGTAATGGAATTACGTTTTTTACAAACTTATTTTTGCTGTAGCAGAAGACGCGAATATGTCAGTTTGGCCTTCACTGCGTACCGACTTGGGTTAAGTAAATACCGTCTGCCTTGTATGAAAGCATCGAACTGTCACTTCTTGCATCCGTTGAGCAGGGCTACGACTTCATCCTGCTTGTCCGGTAGTAACTGACTTCTGTCATCTTCCTGTTCGGCCAGTATGAAATTGACAACGCAAAACTCGCAGATTCTTGCCGGATACTGTAGGCGACAAGTACATGTGCGAGTTACTGGTCTGTACAAGTCACAATATGTGGTTTGCACTGAACCGGGCTGACATCGGTACAGAGAGAAGTATGAACAGCTATCAGTGTGACTTGGCTTAGGACGCCGCCTGCTTTTTCACATAACATTTTGTTATTAATCTTTCTGAATGTCAATCCCAGCATTGACCACATCGGTCAAGTGCCAGTTGCTAAACTGAATTGCAAGAAACTGTTTCAATTAAACCAAACATGGGCAAGAAATTATCTCCTTCATAAAGACATTGGCATTGATCCACATTATGGTCCATAATTTACTCATGTACAACAGTAAATTGCTTTGTTCTTCTCATGGTCTCTATCAAAAGGTTTCATGCATGATAATCGTTCCTGTAGGTTAACTTTCATTTTGTTTTTGTGTGTGTGTTTTTTATATGAGCTGACTAAACATGGTTTGTAGCATGTACTGACCGCAAGGCTTTAAACGGTTAAATGGACTTCATTATGTAGTATCAGCGACGTCCTGTGGACTGCTTATTAGAAATGACAAACATAATTACTGCAGTTTTATAGAAGATAACTGGGACAAAGAAACACAGAACACTGGAATGTTAGCTTCGCAGCTTTTATCTCGTACTCATGAGCAGATGAACAGCAGAGGCAAGGAGCCAGACATGTGTGGCTGCGATACCGCAACGTCATTACTGGGACTAAGCTAAGGGCAGAACATCGATTCCTGGAAGGGCAAAAGACGTTCTCTTCACCAGCCGTCCAGACCGATCTTAGGCATACCTCAGCCCCCTATCCAGTGGTTAACGGGGAATCTATCTCCGAATGTAAAGTGGCCGGGACATCAAGCTGGCCACTCACCCCCGTCTAGTTTCAAGGTTAAGAATGTGTGGAAGTATGTGTTCACTCCATACATTTTATGGCGTAATGAAAGCACCGTGGCAACTTTATATTTCGTCGTTTGGTTTCATAGAACAGGGTATTAAATGGTATGTAATCGCGGAATTATTTTTCGTATAATTGCGGTGGAAATGATATCGGTAATGGTACACTGCTGCTGCTGCTACTGCTGTTGTTGTTGTTGCTGCTGCTGCTGTTGTTGTTGTTGCTGCTGCTGCTGCTACTACTACTACTACTACTACTACTACTACTACTACCACCACCACCACCACTACCACTACCACTACCACCACTACTACCACTACTACTACTATTAATACTACTGCTACTACCACTACCACCACCACCACTACTACCACTAGTACTAGTACTACAATCTCCACCACCACTACCACTACCACCACCACCACCACCACCACCACTACTACCACTCTTACCACTATTATCAATACTACTACTACCACTAGCACTACGACGACGACCACCACCACTACTACTACTACTACTACTACTACTACTATCTCCACCACCACTACCACTAACCACCACTACTACCACTATTACCACTATTATCACTATTACTACTACTA
>Ga0123355_10009431_pt1 | contig 14840 bp, 15 predicted proteins | sample TergutEmb28metaG_3_FD_89872 | JGI IMG/M metagenome (GOLD analysis project Ga0123355, IMG submission 89872) | Embiratermes neotenicus P1 segment gut microbial communities from Petit-Saut dam, French Guiana - Emb289 P1 | ecosystem: Host-associated > Arthropoda: Insects > Digestive system > Gut ...
ACCCCTGACCCGTCGATAGGCCTCGGCGAGTTCCGGATGCAGCAGGTCGACGTGCAGCGGTCGCAGGAGTTCCGCAAGTGCATCGAGTGCTACCTCTGCCAGAACGTCTGTCACGTCATCCGGGACCACCCCGAGAACGAGCGGCCGTTCGCCGGACCTCGCTTCCTGATGCGCGTCGCGGAACTGGAGATGCACCCGGCCGACACCGCCGACCGGCGCGACCTCGCCCAGGACGACTTCGGCCTCGGCTACTGCAACATCACCAAGTGCTGCACCGACGTCTGCCCCGAGCACATCAAGATCACCGATAACGCCCTGATCCCGATGAAGGAACGCGTGGTCGGCGCCAAGTATGACCCGCTGGTCTGGCTCGGCAGCAAGATCTCCCGGCGGCCGCGGTCGACCGGCACTCCGAAGTTATCCGCCAAGCACGCTAAGCACGCCTAGCTCCAGGCGGCGGCAACTATCCCCGTCGTCAGCTCGTGCGGGGTCGCGCCGCCCTCGGACACGTACAGCGTGCCGGAGCTCGGCGTGCCAGCCACGTAACTCGGCTTGCCAGCCACGTAGAGGAGCCATTGCCCGTCGGGGCTGACGTCGAGGCTGTTGTGGTCGAGGTTGGGGTAGCCGATAGCGATCTGGTGGACGAACGCACCGCTCGTCGTGACCTCCCACATCAGCCGGGAGGTGTTCTGGACTGGCGCACCGGCGCAGCAGGCACGGCTCACGAACAGGTCGCCATTGGGCGTGTATACACCTTCCATGAAGTAACTAGCCTGCGCATCCGGGCTGCCGGTGACCGGCACGGGGGTGACCCCGGCGCCATAGGCGTAGTACTGAGCCTGCGCCGTGTCCACGATATTCAGCGCCCAGCCTGAGTTCTCCTGGATTGCCGGGATCGACACGGCGAGGTACCGGCTGTCCGCGGCCCAGGACAGGTGCGAGATGGCAGGGAAGAGCCCGTCACCTTGACCACTCGGTGAGTCCGGCAGATTGATGGTCGCTCCGCTGCTCAGCGTCCGAATCTGCAGGACGCCCACGGTCGGTCCGCAGGGGCTCGCAAGGGAGTAGGCCAATTTGGTGCCGTCCGGGCTGACGGCCGGGTCGACTCCGTCGGCTACGAAAGTGGGAGTGCCGCCGCTCAGTGGAATGGCCGTAATGCTGGAGGCGCAGTTGTGGTACCCGGCGAAATAGATCATCCCGTTCGGTGCGAGTGACACCTCGTCCCCGACTACGCCGGACGGCACCAGCGTCCGCTCAACGACTCCTGTGGTCGGATTCAGGATGACCAGGGCACCCGCGGTCGTGACCCCGACGATCGTCGGCGGCGTCGCTGCTGCCGCCTTGGCCGGTGAGGCCGCTGTCGACGGGCTAGACGAGTGCGACGGCGGAGCGCTCGCAGCGGGACTCCCGGCATGGGAGCACGCGGACAGCACGGCCGCTGCGGTCGCGGCGGCGACAACGAGACCAATGCGGCTGGGCGCTACTAAGGATCTGTCCACCTCGGCACCTCCACGTACACGCAAGTGGTTACGGGCTGCGGAGCAGCCCCCGCTGCGTGTAGTGAATGCTGCCGGGGCGGGTCGGTTCAAGGGGATGACTCCCCGGGCGGAGAGGCCTCCCCAGCCTGTCTCCCCAGGCGCCGCCGTAAGGCCGACACCCCCGGCCTGGGAACAGCCGCAGGCGGCTAGTCTGACGGGGCTAGAGAGGGATCTACGGCGAGGCTCGCGGCGAGAGGCAGCACATGACGCACATGACGTACCCCGAAGCTCTGGTGGTCGGGTTCGTCCAGGGCATCACCGAGCTGTTCCCGGTGTCCAGCCTCGGCCACAACGTGCTGATCCCTGCCCTCGTCGGCGGCAGCTGGGCGTCCGACCTGAACGTCGCCGCGTCCACGTCGCCCTACCTGGCATTCATCGTCGGGCTCCACGTCGCCACTGCCATCGGGCTGCTCTGCTACTTCTGGCGCGACTGGCTGCGGATCATAGTCGGCTTCCTCACCTCGATCCGGGACCGGGACATCAAGACCACCAACCAGAAGCTGGCCTGGATGCTCATCCTGGCGACCATTCCGGTCGGGCTCACCGGCGTGCTGTTCGAGCACGAGTTCCGCGTCTTCTTCGGCAAGCCGATCCGGGCCGCGATCTTCCTCGTCATCAACGGGCTGATCCTCTTCGCGGGCGAGCGGTTCCGGACCAGGCAGTCCCGGCAGGCTGACGCCGAGATCGAGCAGCAGCGCGCGGCAGCGGCAAGCTCCGACGGAGCTGCGACCGAACGTCAGCGAGTGGCCAGCGCCGCTTCCGGCAGTCAGGCGGCTGTCGCCAGCGACGCGAGCCTCGGTAGTACCGGTGCCCGGCACGCCGCGCCCAGGTCCGGCTCCGCCGCGGCCCGCCAGGACGAGGTCCAGCTGGGCATCGAGGCCGACCAGCGGCTGACGCAGCGCAGCTTCGGCGCCGCGGTGCTGATCGGCTCCGCTCAGGTCCTGGCGCTGCTGGCGGGCATAAGCCGCGACGGCGTGACGATGGTCGCCGGCATGTTCGGCGGCCTGTCCCGGGAGGACGCCGCGCGGTTCGCATTCCTGCTCGCCACGCCCGTGATCATGGCCGCGGGCGTGCTCAAGGCCCACGACCTCATCACCTACGGCAAGGGCGACTACGGGCCGATCCTCGCTGGCAGCATCGTGTCCGGCATCGGCGCCTACCTGTCGGTGCGGTTCCTGGTGCGGTACTTCCGGACCCGGACGCTGAACCCGTTCGCGATCTACTGCTTCGTTGTCGGCCTCGGCAGCATCCTGTACCTGCAGCTCAAGTAGCAGGCCGACACGGGCAGCAAAGGTAACTTCACTGCCACTAGAGGGGCCGCAGGGGTCCCATCACGCCCTTTCGGACATATTGTGTATGTATGTCTGAGCCCCGTGTCCCGCTCTCGGCGGTCGCCCTCCGGCTGACCGACGAGGTGGGGCGGGCAGTCCTGGGCCGTGTCGGCGCCGGTGACCTGGCCGTCGCGGCCGAACTGGACCAGCACGTGGCCGCCGTCCGCGCCGAGCTGGCGCCGTGCCAGCCGGACCAGCCGGCCGGCGCCCGGCTCGCGGGTCAGAGCGCCGCACAGAGCGGGTGGCCGCGGCCAGTGCGCCCCCATCATTCGCGCCGGATCCAGGTTGCCCGTGACCCCGCCGCCGCTGCGGCGCCCGCCCGCTCCTCGACCGTCACGGCCGCGTGTCCGGACGTCCCCTTCACCGACAATCCATGGCAGGCTGACGCGCCGCCGGCCATAAGGCTGCTGCTGCACTACGTCTGCGGCTTCGTCGAGGCCGCGGTCCTGGCCGACTGGTGGCCGGCGAACCCCGCCGTCGGTGACGAGATCGAGTGGCAGGCGCTGCGGCTGGCCGCGGTCTGCCGGCTGATCCGGCTATCCGAGATGACGGGCGCGCTGCACCCCGATCTGCGCTAGCGGCCGATCTTGTCCAGCTCGGCGAGGTCGTCGCCGGTGAGCGCGAGTCCTGCGCCCGCGACGTTCTCCCGCAGGTGCGATAGCGACGAGGTGCCAGCGATCAGCAGGATGTTCGGCGACCGCTGCAGCAGCCACGCCAGGGCGACCGACATCGGCGTCGCGTCTAGCCGGGCAGCTACGGCCGAGAGCGCCGAGGATTGCAGCGGGCTGAAACCGCCGAGCGGGAAGAAGGGCACATAGGCGATGCCCTCGTCGGCGAGCCTGTCGATCAGCTCGTCGTCGTGGCGGTACGCGAGGTTGTACATGTTCTGCACGCACGCGATCGGCGCGATCGCTTGAGCCTCGGCGACCTGTTCCGCCGTCGCGTTGCTGACGCCGAGCTGGCGGATCAGGCCCTGCTGCTGGAGTCCGGCGAGCGTCTCAAACGGCTCGGCGAGCGAGCCGCGCTGTGGTCCCCGCGCGTCGCCGAGCCGGAGGTTGACCAGGTCGAGCACGTCGAGGCCGAGGGTTTCCAGGTTCTCGCGAACCGAGCGGCGCAGGTCTTCGGGCCGGCGGGCCGGAGGCCAGCCGCCGTGAGCATCTCGGGTCGCGCCGACCTTGGTGACGATGTGCAGCGAGTCGGGGTAGGGGTGCAGCGCCTCACGGATCAGCTGGTTGGTGACGTGCGGCCCGTAGGCGCCGCTGGTGTCTATGTGAGTGATGCCGAGGCCCGCGACCTCACGGAGGACCGCGAGTGCGCCGCCGTGGTCGGCGGGCGGCCCCATGACCCCGGGGCCGGCGAGCTGCATGACGCCGTAACCGAACCGGGTGACGGTCAGGTCGCCCAGCGTCCAGGTGCCGCCGGGAAGCGAGGTGGAGAGCGTCCTCATGCCCTTGCCTTTCTGGTTGGGTCGGGCGGTGGTACCCGACGGCTTATTGCAACAAGCGGTACGGACAGGTAACTTCCTCTTGGAGTGCAGGCACCTGAAAGTGCGTAACAACCCCGCGAGTGTGAGCAGAGATGGCGACGATGACAGCGGCCCAGCAGCGGGCGCAGGCCAAGGCGGACTATGACGCTTTCCTGGCGGCATGCCCGAGCCGCCAGCTGCTGGACCGGATCTCCGACAAGTGGGTCACGCTGATCTTGTGCGCGCTGGGCAGCGACGGCTCAGATCAGCCAGGCGCCGGCTGGGCCGGCAGCCCCCGGTCAATGCGCTACTCGGAGCTGGCGCGCCAGCTGGCCGGCGTCAGCCAGAAGATGCTGACTCAGACGCTGCGCTCGCTGGAGCGCGACGGCATGATCACGCGAACCGTGACGCCGACCGTGCCCGTCACGGTGTCCTACGAGCTGACCGACATCGGTCTATCCCTGCACCAGATGGTGCGCGGCCTCAAGACCTGGGCCGAGACGCACATGGACGACGTGCTCGTCAACCGCGCGACGTACGACAGCCGAGCCGCCTGAACCGCATGGCGACGCTTTACCGGTGCCGCGCGCGGTAGCGGGCCCGTTCCTTAGCGTCGAGGGTTGCCTTGCGCATCCGCACGGACGTCGGCGTGAGCTCCACGCACTCGTCGTCAGCGCAGAACTCCAGCGCCTGCTCGAGGCTGAGCAGCCGCGGCGGGATGAGCCGCTCCAGTTCCTCGGCCGTGGACTGCCGGACGTTGGTGAGCTTGCGCTCCTTGGTGATGTTGACGTCCATGTCGTCCGAGCGTGAGTTCTCGCCCACGATCATGCCCTCGTAGACCTCGGTGCCCGGCTCGACGAACAGGCTGCCGCGTTCCTGCAGCGAGAACATCGCATAGGCGGTAGCCGAGCCCGACCGGTCCGCCACCAGCGACCCCGTCGGCCGGGACCGCATCTCCCCCGACCACGGCTCAAAGCCCTCGAACACGTGATGCGCGATCCCCGTGCCCCGGGTCTCGGTGAGGAACTGGGTGCGGAACCCGATCAGCCCGCGAGACGGCACCGTGAAGTCGAGCCGGACCCAGCCCGTCCCGTGGTTCGACATGTTGTCCATCCGGCCCTTGCGCACGGCCAGCAGCGATGTGACGGTGCCGAGGTACTCCTCCGGGCAGTCCACGGTCAGCCGCTCGAACGGCTCGTACAGCTTCTCGTCGACCTCGCGGGTCACCACCGTCGGCCGCCCGACCGTCAGCTCGTAACCCTCGCGGCGCATCGTCTCGACGAGCACCGCCAGCGCGAGCTCGCCGCGCCCCTGCACCTCCCACGTGTCGGGCCGGTCGGTCGGCTGCACGGTGAGCGACACGTTGCCGACCAGCTCGCGGTCGAGCCGGTCCTTGACCATCCGGGCAGTGACCTTCGATCCCTTGACCTGGCCGACGAGCGGCGAGGTGTTGACACCGATCGTCATCGAGATCGCCGGCTCGTCCACGGTGATGAGCGGCAGCGGACGCGGGTCGTCGGGGTCAGCCAGCGTCTCGCCGATCATGATCTCGCTGATGCCGGCCACCGCGATGATGTCGCCCGGGCCGGCGGACTGCGCCGGCACCCGGTCGAGCGCCTCGGTGCGGAACAGCTCGGTGATCCGCACCCGCTGCACCGAGCCATCCCGGCGGCACCACGCCACCTGCTGGCCCTTGGCGATCTCGCCGCTGAACACCCGGCACAGCGCGATCCGGCCGAGGTACGAGGACGCGTCCAGGTTGGTGACCCATGCGCGCAGCGGCGCGGCCGGGTCGTATGTCGGGGCTGGCACGGCCTCCCGCAGCACGCTGAACAGCGGCTCAAGATCCGGCGAGTCGGGCAGCGAGCCGTCCTCAGGCCGGTTCAGGGACGCCCGGCCAGCGCGCGCTGACGCGTACACGATCGGGAACTCGATTTGCTCCTCAGTGGCGTCGAGGTCAAGGAACAGCTCGTAGCACGCGTCGATGACCTCGCCGATCCGGGCGTCTGGGCGGTCCACCTTGTTGATCACGAGGATGACCGGCAGGTTGGCTGCCAGCGTCTTGCGCAGCACGAACCGTGTCTGCGGCAGCGGGCCCTCGCTGGCGTCCACCAGCAGCAGCACCCCGTCCACCATGGACAGGCCGCGCTCGACCTCGCCGCCGAAGTCCGCGTGTCCGGGCGTATCAATGATGTTGATCGTCAGGCCGCCGTGCTGCACCGCCGTGTTCTTCGCGAGGATCGTGATGCCCTTCTCGCGCTCCAGGTCACCGGAGTCCAGGACCCGCTCGGCCACGTGCGCGCCGGCCCGGAAGGCGCCGGACTGCCACAGCATGGCGTCAACCAGCGTGGTCTTCCCGTGGTCGACGTGCGCCACGATGGCCACGTTGCGCAGGTCATTGCGGGTGGCGAGGCTGGCTACTGGCATGACGGAGAGGCTCCGGATTTTCAGGGAACGCAGGACGTATGGCCCGGTCATCAGTCTAATGGAGCGGCCGTCCCGGCCTCGCCAGGGCCATCTGCTAGAAAGCCTGTTCGAACACCGCTATGCTGATGTGGTGGCTGCGGATCAGGTCCCGCCGGGCTGGCCGGCCGCCGTGCAGCCGCCCGGCTCGGCCGGATTCGAGCGGACGGCGGTGCGCTGGCTGCTCGACATCGTCCCGCCGGACTACCGGCAGCACGACGTGCTCCTCCGCCACCCTGTCGCGCTCGCGGCACTCGCGCGGCACCACACCGGGGCTAGCGTCGAGGGAGCCCGGGCCGCCTACCGCAGCGCCCGCGCCGAGCTCGGCAAGGACCTGCCACCGGACGCCATGACGGCGGTGCTGGCCGCTTACCAGGCCGAGGGACGCCGGCTCGTGACCACCGCGGGCGCGGTCGAGCTGGTCGCCAGGGCGCTTCGCGGTGAGCGGTTCGTGTCACAGCTTTCCGGCGCCAGGCCCGTGGGCCGTCGCCGGTGACCGGACGTGCTGGAAGTGCTCACCGCGACGCTATCAGAGGGGTAACACCATGCGCGTTTTCGTAACCGGAGCCTCCGGATGGATCGGTTCCGCCACCGTCGACGAACTTCTCGCCGCCGGCCACGAGGTCACGGGTCTCGCCAGGTCCGACGCCGCCACCGCTGCGCTCCGGGCCAAGGGGGCTCACGTCCACGCCGGCGACCTCGACGACCTCGCGAGCCTCCGGACCGGCGCCGAGGCCGCCGACGCCGTCATCCACCTGGCGAACAAGCACGACTGGTCCAACCCGGTCAACTCGATCACGGCCGAGCGCGCCGCGGTCCAGACCATAGGCGACGCGCTCGTCGGTACCAACCGCCCCTTCCTGCTCGCCTCTGGCGTCGCCGGCCTCACCCGGGCCAGGCCGGCCAGAGAGGACGATCCGTCCCCGTTCCATGGCCCCGATTCGCCGCGCGGGGGGAGCGAGAATCTGGCGCTCGAGTTCACCGACCGCGGCGTGCACAGCGTCGCCCTGCGATTCGCACCGACCGTGCACGGAGCTGGCGACCACGGGTTCATCGCGACGATCGCCGCCGTGGCCCGGCACAAAGGCGTCTCCGGCTACCCGGCAGACGGGGCCAACCGGTGGGCCGCCGTGCACCGCTCCGATGCCGGCCGCCTGGTCGCTCTTGGACTCGCGAAGGCTCCGGCCGGCAGCCGCCTGCACGCCGTAGCGGAAGCCGGCGTTCCTGCCCGCGACATCGCGGAGGCCATCGGCCGTGCCTTCAGCCTGCCCGTCACCTCAGTCGCCCCGGACGACGTTCAGAGCCACTTCGGGTGGATCGGCACCTTCTTCGCCATGGACCTCACCGCGGAGAGCGCCGCGACCCGGCAGCTCCTCGGCTGGTCACCCACGGGCCCGGCTCTCATCGCGGACATCGACGCGGGCGCCTACTTGGCCTAGCTGGCGGGGACCACGACCACGGGGCACTTCGCCCGGTGCAGCACCTTGCTGCTGACCGAGCCGACGGGGGAATGAGCCGCCAGGCCTCCGGCCACCGCGCCGCCGCGCGCTCCGAGAACGAGCATCTCGGCGCCGACCGCGGCGGCCAGCAGCTCGCTGGCCGCGTGTCCGTGGACGGCGGTCACCGTGACGGAGGCGGGCCCTGCCCCGCCGAGTGCGGCGACTGCCTTCTCGGTGAGCTCGCTGGCCGCGGCCTTCGCTGCCGCCAGCTGGTTCTCGTCGTGCACGGTGAGAACCGTTAACGGAGCATGGTGAGCAGCCGCTTCGCTGATCGCCCAGGCCAGGGCAGACCTGGAGGTTGCTGACTCGTCGATCCCGACGACGATTCCCGGCATCGTTCGCTCCCTTCGCGAGCTGATAATCCAGGTGCAGGGTCCCGCCCGCGGACCCGCGAGCACACCGGTCGTTCGGACCCCCCGTGCGGGCCGTTGGTCCCGAGTTGGCAGGCGCGCGCTATCTGCCCTGGGCAGATGGCGTTGCGCCGGCGGCGCGGTTCGGTGTCTGATCCGTTCATGCGGATTCTGGTGCTGGGCGGAACGGCGTGGGTGGGCGGGCGATTCGCGAGCACGGCGGCAGAATCGGGCCATCAGGTGACGTGCCTGGCGCGCGGTGTCTCCGGCGCTGCCCCAGCGGGTGCTGCGTGGGTGACCGCGGATCGCACTCAACCTGGCGCTTACCAGCAGGTCAGCGACCAGGAGTGGGACGTCGTGCTGGACGTGTCCAGCCAGCCCGGGCAAGTCAGGACCGCCATCGCAGCGCTGGCCGGCCGGGCGGCCTTCTATGGCTTCGTCTCCACCTGCAGCGTCTACGCGGACAACGCCACTCCGGGCCAGGATGAGAACGGGCCGCTGCTGCCGCCCCTGGAGGGTGACGTCAGCCAGACCCCGGAGACGTATGGTCAGGCCAAGGTCGCCTGCGAAAGCCACGTCTGGGCGGCCTTCGGGCCGCAGCACGCGCTGATCGCGCGGGCCGGGCTGATCGCCGGTCCTGGCGACGCCTCCGACCGCACCGGCTACTGGCCACTGCGCTTCGCCCGGCCAGCCGCCGCGGACGGCGGCGTCCTGGTGCCCGACACGCAGGCCGCGGCCCAGGTGATCGATGTGCGCGACCTGGTCGAGTGGCTGCTCGACGCGAGTACCCGCCGCGTCGCCGGTATCTTCAACGCGACCGGCGTCACGATGCCGCTGTCGCAGCACATCGATGCCGCGCGCGCTGTCGCCGGGCACACCGGGCCGGTCGTGCGCGCCGACCCGCAGTGGCTGCTGGACCAGGGCGTGCAGCAGTGGATGGGCGCGCGCTCCCTGCCCCTGTGGGTGGCCGACCCGGACTGGCAGGGCTTCGGCAGCCGCGACAGCGGCAAGGCGCGAGCCGCTGGACTGCGCACGTGCCCTCTGCAGGAGACCCTCTCCGACACCCTTGCCTGGGAGCTGACCAGAACTCGGAGCGAAGCACGCCGGGCCGGACTCACTGACGACGACGAACGAGCCCTGCTAGAACTGGTCACCACGACGTAACACCCGGAGCAGGCTATGGCTGATCAGCAGACGATCTTCATCACCGGCGCCACTGACGGCCTCGGGCGCGCGCTGGCACACCGGCTCTCCGCGGCCGGCCATGCGGTGCTGCTGCATGGCCGGGACCAGCAGAAGCTGGACACCACCGCCGACGCCATCGCCAGCCAGCACAGCGCCGACAAGCACCGGGTCAGCAAGCCGCCCACGTTCTGCGCCGACCTGGCCAGCCTGGCTGAGGTACGCCGGCTCGCCGACGAGGTCCTCGCGGCCACCAGCCGGCTCGACGTGTTCGTCAGCAACGCCGGCATCGGCTTCGGGGAGCCCGACGGCCGCGACCGCCGGATCAGCGCAGACGGCTACGAGCTGCGGTTCGCCGTCAACTATCTGGCCGGGTTCCTGCTGACCGCGCGGCTGCTGCCGCTGCTGCAGCAATCGGCACCCGCCCGCATCGTGAACATCGCCTCGGTCGGCCAGGAGCCACTCGACTTCGACGACCTCATGCTCGAGCGCGACTACTCGGGTGTCCGCGCCTACTGTCAGAGCAAGCTCGCGCAGATCATGTCAGGTTTCGAGCTGGCCGGCCGGCTGTCAGATGGCCAGGTCACCGTCAATAGCCTCCATCCCGCCACCTTCATGCCCACCAAGATGGTGCTCGCCGAGCGCCCGAGCGTGGACACCCTCTCCGAAGGCGTTGACGCTACGGAGCGGATGGTCAGCGAGCCGGGGCTCGGGGGCGTGACCGGCAAGTTCTTCGAGCGGACGCGCGAGGCAACGGCGAATCCGCAGGCCTATGATCCGGACGCCAGGGCGCGGCTGTGGACGGTCAGCGAGCAGCTCACCGGCCTGGCTGGCTAAGCGGGCAGGCTGTCCGGCGGCAGCACGGCAGCTGACGCTGTTGCGGGAGCGGGCTCGGGGGCCAGCCAGCCGACGCCGTCCACGTACTCCCTGATCACCCTGGCCGGAACGCCGCCGACCACCGCGTAGTCGGGCACCGCGCCGCGGACGACGGCACCGGCCGCGACGACCACGTTCCGTCCGATGTTTGCTCCCGGCAGGATCACCGCGCCGGTGCCGAGCCAGGTGCCTGCCCCGATACGGACGCTGCTGTTGACCGGCCACTGCCGGCCGACGGGTACGTCGATGTCGGCGTAGCTGTGGTTCTGGTCGGTGATGTAGACGTACGGCCCGGTGAAGACGTCGTCGCCGATCTCGATCGAGTGGTGAGCGACGATATGGCTGCCACGCCCGATCACGCACCGGTCGCCGAGCCGTAGCACGGACTCCGGGCCGAGGTCGTGGCCTGGTGCCATGCCCGCGCAGAGGGTGACCAGCTCGGCGATCATGCACTGATCGCCGACCTCGATCCACCGCTCCCCGTACACGGCTCCGGCGGGGAACGCCATGAGCGAGTGCGCGCCGAACGCTGCGAACCTGCGGCCGGCGGGCGACTCGGCGGTGATGGTCCCGGCCTGCTGCACCCGGCGCCAGGCGTTCTGGACGATGCCGGCGATGAGCGCGCGGCGGCGGCGCCCGAGCGACTGCTTCCAGGCCATGGCCGGTAACGGTACCGCAGCTCGGGTGTCAGCGTGCGCGCGTGGCTGCCGCCAGCTGGCCACACGCGCCGTCGATCTCGCGGCCCCTGGTGTCGCGGACGGACACGGGCACGCCTCGGGCGGCCAGCCGGCGCCGGAAGTCGTCCGCCACCTCCGGGTCGGATGCCGTCCACTTCGACCCTGGCGTCGGGTTGAGCGGGATCAGGTTCACGTGAGCGAGCTGTCCGGCGAGCAGATCCGCGAGCAGCTCGGCGCGCCAGGCGTGGTCGTTGATGTTGCGGATCATCGCGTACTCGACCGACACCCGGCGCCCCGTCGCGGCCGCGTACCCCCAGGCGGCGTTCAGTACCTCGCTCACCTGCCACCGGCGGTTGACCGGGACCAGCTCATCCCGGAGCTCGTCGTCCGGCGCGTGCAGCGAAACCGCCAGTCGCGCCGACAGGCCTTCAGCCGCCAGCTTCTCGATCGCGGGCACCAGACCGACGGTGGAGACGGTCACCGCTCGCTGGGAGATGCCGAGCCCGGCCGGGTGCGGGTCGGTGATGCGCCGGAGGGCGGCCAGCACGCTGGCGTAGTTGGCGAGGGGCTCTCCCATGCCCATGAACACCACGTTCGACACGCGGCCGGGCCCGCCCGGCACGGCGCCGGAGGCGATCGCCCGGGCGCCGGCGACAACCTGAGCGACGACCTCGGCGGCCGACAGGTTCCTGGTCAGCCCGGCCTGGCCGGTTGCGCAGAACGGACAGGCCATGCCGCATCCGGCCTGCGACGACACGCACATCGTGACCCGGTCCGGATAGCGCATCAGCACCGACTCGACCAGGGCGCCGTCGAGCGCCCGCCATACCGTCTTGCGGGTCTTGCCGCCGTCGCAGTCGAGTTCCCGCTCAGCTGTCAGGAGCGACGGCAGCAGCGCCCCGGCGAGCTGGGCCCGGGCCGGGGCGGGGAGATCGGTCATCTCCGCCGGGTCGTCGGTCAGCCGGGCAAAGTAGTGGCGCGACAGCTGATCAGCACGGTAGGCGGGCAAACCGAGCTCGGCCACGGCCGCGCGGCGGCCCGCCAGGTCCAGGTCGGCCAGATGTCGTGGCGGACGCCGGGGCCGGGAGCCCGGCTGCACCAGAGGCAGCGTCATGGCGACTCTCCGATCTTCGCGGCTATCCCCCGGGGGTGGGCTGGCAACTTCCACCCGCAGTCCTGGCTACCTGCGGAATTCGGTAGATTCTGGGTGTGCCGAGCTTTGCGAGAGGGTCCGATCAGGGATCCAGGATAGCCGCCTCGGTCGGCTCGCTTCGCTCGCGCGCTCACGGCGGCAGCAACGGCCGGGTCGCGCCCTCGCCGGCCGAGCCGGTGGTGCTGCTCGACAGCGTCAGCCCCTATGGCAGTCGTCGCGTCGTCGTGGAATACGACGGCCGGACCACGTCCGCCTACCTCCACGACGGTGGCGGGCCCATCGCGGCAACCTGGATCGCCAACCACATGCGGGCGCCTGACGCCGTCGACATGGCCAAGCTTCGCACCGGCGCCGCGCCGGAGATGCCCGCCGCCCACACCAAGCACCCGGATGGCAGGCCCCCGCTGGAGTCAGGCTCGCTGTCCGTCGTCTGGCTGGAAGAGGGCGACGGCGCGGCCATCCTGGAAGAGGGCGACCTGCTGGCGGTCATCCCCGGCTGGGCGGATCTCGCCCAGGGCATGCCGGGCTACTGCCGGGATGTCATCGGGCAGACGCCGTTCGGCTGGTCTCTCGACGACGCGATGGACGGGCTCGCGGTCCGGGTGCAGCAGTCAGCCCAGTTCTGGCGGTGGCGTGCCAGTGCCGGCTCGTGGCACTTGTTCCAGGAAGCCCTGCTCGGGCACCTGCTCACCCGGCTGGGGCCAGGTGGCAGGTACTGGGATGTCAGCGGCGGCAAGACGCCGGCGGTCGGCGTGTCGGAACGGCCGCCGGTCAGCGGCAGGCCGTTCACCGTGCTGTCGACCGTCGGCATGAGCTGCCAGCGGATGCCGGTGATCGAGCAGACCGGCGCAGACGCGGGCAGCCGGGCCAGGGTCGAGCTCGCGCTCGCGACGACGATACCGAGCACCGAGGCGGCCCGGATCTTTCTCTGGCTGGCCCAGTTCCCCTGGCGCGAGGTGACCTGGCTCGGCTCTGGTCACAGCATCCCGTGGTACCACGAGCCGGCCACATTCCCGCTCGGCGGCGGCAACGACAGCGTGCTGCTCGTGGATGACCCGTCACGGCTGCCCGGCCCGGAGATACCCCGACTCGACGGCTTCCGCGCGAGCAACGAGCCAGTCCGCTGGCTGTGGGTCATTCCGATCAATGAGCGCGAGCGCAGGATCGCCGTTCAGCGTGGCTCGGCCAGCCTGCTGACCCAGCTGGCGGCACAGCGTCGCGACTGGGTCTACAACCCGGCGTGACCGCTCGGCACGAAGACGGCGAGCAGGAGCCAGATGACGGGCGCCATGACGAGGAACGAGTCGATCCGGTCCATGATGCCGCCGTGACCTGGCAGCAGGTGGCCCATGTCCTTCAGTTCCAGGTCGCGCTTGATCATTGACTCGGCCAGATCGCCCAGCGTGGCGGCCAGCACCGCCGCCAGGCCGAGCAGCAGGCCCTGCCAGAGCTGGCCGTCCAGCACGTGCGGCACCATGATGGCGCCGGCAGCCAGGCAGAACACCAGCGATCCGGTCAGGCCCTCCCAGGTCTTCTTGGGGCTGATCTTCGGGGCCAGCGGATGCTTGCCGAGCAGGATGCCTGCCGCATACCCGCCGGTGTCGCTGCACACAGTGAGGACCACGAAGGTGATGGCCCGGCGGGACCCGTCTGGCTGGTTGAGCATGAGGGCGACGAACGACGCCATGAGCGGCAGGTACAGCAGGGCGAACATGCCGGCAGTGACGTCCCTGACGTAGCCCGCCGCGCCGCCCGGCAGCCGCCAGGCCAGCACCGCGATGCCTGCCAGGGCCAGTGCCACCAGCGCCCAGTGGCTCTGCGTCCAGTAGGCGAGCGTGACCATCGCCACGCCACCGGCGGCGACCGGGACGACAGGCAGGTTGATCTGGCGCGACCGCAGCGCCTGGCTGAACTCCCACAGCCCGATCGCGACAATGATCCCCACGTAGAGCAGGAAGGTGGCCTTGACCGTGAAGAGCGTGAGAAACACGACGCCGCCCAGCGCGACGCCGACGCCAATCGCGGCCGGCAGGTTCCGCCCGGTCCGGATCTTGCGCCGGTCGGGCTCAGGCTCGGGCTCGCCAGCTTCCTGGCGCACTCCTACCTGCCCTGATCCGCCGGATGGGTGCTCATAGTCCTCTGGCCGCAAGCTAAACCTCGAGAAGCTCGGCTTCCTTGTTCTTCAGCAGCTCGTCGATCTGGCCCGTATACGTGTGGGTCAGCTCGTCGAGCTCCCGCTCGGCCCGGCGGCCGTCGTCCTCGCCCGCCTCCCCGTTCTTGACCAGCTTGTCGATCGAGTCCTTGGC
>Ga0123355_10009432_pt1 | contig 14840 bp, 14 predicted proteins | sample TergutEmb28metaG_3_FD_89872 | JGI IMG/M metagenome (GOLD analysis project Ga0123355, IMG submission 89872) | Embiratermes neotenicus P1 segment gut microbial communities from Petit-Saut dam, French Guiana - Emb289 P1 | ecosystem: Host-associated > Arthropoda: Insects > Digestive system > Gut ...
GACACTTTAAAAAAATATCCGCAAATAAAAAAAGCTGTAATTTTTGGAAGCCGGGCAAAAGGCAGTAACAAACAATATTCCGATATAGATATAGCCATTTTTGCAGATACAGACGAAAACATCCCAAGTGATATTAAATACGACATGGAAGAGCTTGACATAGTGTATTTTGTGGATGTTGTTCATTATGAAAAAACGTCAAATAAAGAACTAAAAGCTCATATTGACAGAGTTGGTATTGAAATTTTCCCGACAGCATGAAGCGAGGCTGTCCGAAAAGTTGGTTGATTGTAGGATACTTATTATTGCTTACTCTGTAGTATTATGCTCTATTACTCTAAGTCTATCAAACTAAAATTGCGCTGGAAACTTCGTTGCGAGGACATAAGTACTCCTTGTAAATTAGATTTTGCACAAATGTAGGTTTATTAAGCACTGGAGAAAATGTGCAAATTATTTGAAATTGACTGATACTGAGTAATAATTTTTTTATTCATTGATACTGATCGGCAAATTGGAATTGCCTTTTAATTTTTAGATGAGTTAAATCCCCAAAACAGATCGGCTTCCCAATCTTTTGGAAAACCCATAGCAGCAATATTGATATTTGGATATTTCTCCAAAAGGGTTTTGATCTTTTGCCGGAATGTATGATTCGGTGTAATTATATCAAGCAGATAAATTATTATTGCAAAGACTATATACACTTTTCTGTCATTAACATTTGAATTGGCAAGCCATTTGTTAGCAGTTTTTTTTGGTATCTTTACCGGAATGCGTAAGTCCTTATTCCATAACCGAGTATGATGAGCGCAAATATTCCGTACATAAACAAGAGTATGCAACCAAGTTGTAAAAACTGTTTCTTTAACACCAAAGTTATCTGCGACCGCCTTTCGGGGAGGTGATTTGGCGGTCATATCGTATAATTTTGAGAATTGACCCATCGAGAGAATTTCAAAGATAATCCATGTTGGAGGCAACGGATTGGCGTAAGTATTGAAAAAATGCTTTATGAAAATATCATTTGATCGAATAATATTTGAGTTCAGGCTGTTAAGAAAATCTGCGTGTTTTACAGGATCATAAAAATATTTCACATCAGTATACCAAAATGGATCTTTAAAAGTTATTGAAAACTGATCTGTTATCTGCGCTCGCAAGGCAATTTCTATTTTCTCAATGGCAGAAAAAACTAAAAGCCGTAACTCCCGATCGAAACGATATAGATTGAGAATGTCATCAAAAACAATCCCTTTTTTGTATATATGTTGTTTAGTATTCGCCAGATAGGGATACATATAACCGCTTAAACGATAATAACCAATATTCTGTAAATATCGAGTTGCTCTAGGCTCATCAGGTACTTCTAAACCACGATTTTTGAGAAGTTTGATCTGGTCTTTTATAGCCAGCGGAGGCTTTTGATATAGTTGCTTGTACATGACTCCCTCCGGTCGTCGTGCTTAAGGAAATTGATTATATATGCCGCTTGCGCGGCTTGTGCATAAAAAAAGACCTACCAAAGTGTGCATATCAGGCAATCCTGGCAGAGGCATGGCAGGTGTATTAACTATAATATACTAAAAAACAGGCTTTTTGTCAATTAAAATAATGAATTTGTGAGATGTGTCTCACAAATTTGGTTGAAAAATAGCGTTTTTCCTGTAAGCTTGTCTTGTAACATAATTTGAATGGAGCTAAACTTCACATATGGGTGACCTTATAACCAATAGGAACGGAAAATTCCTCTCCAAAATCATTACAAGCATCCTCCCTAATACCCAAAGCGCATCTTTTTTAGTCGGATATTTCTATTTTTCAGGTTTTGCTGAAATATACCAAGGTTTAAAAGACAAAAACCTGCGTGTCCTTGTAGGGTTGGAAATCGAACAGGACATGATAAATCGTGTTCGTGAGGTGGAGTACCATACCGATCAGAAAAAAACCAGAGGAGAAATCAAGACTACATTTTATGATTCACTGATCGACTTGTTTAATGAAACTGATTATTTTGACAGTGATGAAAAAAAAGAAGCTTTTACGCTTTTTCTGGAAAAAATTAAAGATGGAACACTTGAAATACGTAAAACCAAAGAATCAAACCATTCTAAAATGTACCTTTTCCAAAATGCTCCTGGAATGGATCATGGTGGCACATTCCCCGGCACATTAATAACCGGTTCAAGCAATCTTTCACATCAAGGTCTCAAAGGACGTCTTGAACTCAACGCAATTTTGAAAACACAGTCCGATTATGAAGAGGGAGATAAAATATTTAAAGAGCTGTGGGAAACAGCAATAATCCTTGCTAGTAAAGATCATCTTGCTGAATTTGAAAGCTCTGTCATTGAGAAAATATGGTATGAGAAACTTTATAAACCGTACTGTTTTTTCCTTCGTGTTCTTAATGAATATTTTTCAGTCAATTATGATAAAGATTTTAAAACTGCAAATGAAATTAACAATGATTTTATCGATTTAAAGTATCAAACCGATGCTATAAAACTTGCCCTTAAAACAATAGAAACACACAATGGCGTTATAGTTAGCGATGTTGTAGGTTTGGGAAAAAGTATTATCGGGTCTGTTGTAGCGCATAACATGGGTCTGCGTACCGTTGTAATTGCGCCTCCACATCTTGTACCTCAATGGGAGGAATACAGTATTGAATTTGGCTACAGCGCTAAGGTTTTTTCTTCAGGAAGGATTGAAGCAACTTTACAGTATTATAAGGAAAAAGCAAGTATTGGTAAGCCTTGGCTGGTTATAATCGATGAAGCCCACAAGTATCGAAATGAATTTACCAGTGATTATATGAATCTTCATAATTTGTGCAGAGCAAATAAAGTGATGCTTCTTACCGCAACGCCTTTTAACAATCGACCTTCTGATATATATTCGATGGTGAAGTTTTTCCAGCTGCCGTCAAAATCAACTTTGACTACTGTCCACTTCTTCTGATTTTTTTGATCCTTACTGGATGTTTGGATTGTATAAAGAAAACGCCAGTTTAAATGCTGTAGATAAAAAAGAAGGGGTTTTTGATATTGTAATTGGGAATCCGCCGTATATTGATTCTGAAACAATGGTAAATATTGGATTAAGTAAAGTTAGAGAATATATCTCAAAAAATTATAAATATATATCTGGAAATTGGGATATTTATCTGCCATTTTTTGAAAAAGGACTTATTCTTTCTAAAAACATCTTATGTTATATAACGCCAGATAAATGGCTTTCTAAATCATTTGGATTAAAATTTCGTCAGCAATGCTTATTACCAAAAATGTTTCAAATCTTACATGTTGGTAGTCATATTTTTGATAGCGTTAGGGTTGATGGAATTATTACATTTTTTAATCAAAAATCTAAAGATTTAACAGCATTACTATTTGATGAAAATAAAAATATAAAGAAAGTAAACGAAATATCTAAAAATACATTAACAACACCTTTTTTAATAGATTCAATATTTTCTGAAAATTTAGACATAATTAACAAAATTGAAAATATATCTTCATTAAGAATATCAGATCTCTCGATATGTGAAAATGCATGTGCAACTAATGATGCATATAAGTTATTAGAGTATCTAAAAAATAATTCTAATTTTGATAAAGAAAAATATTTTTTATTAATAAATACGGGAACAATAGATAAATATTTTTGTAAATGGGGTTTAAAAGAGATTACTTACCTCGGGAAAAAACATCTTCATCCCATTGTAAATCGAAAAAAGTTTACTGATAACTTTGGTAAGACCTATGTAAATAAAACAATAAAGCCAAAAATAATTATTAAAGGACTTAATTTATTGGATGCTTGTCTAGATCAATATGGTATAATATTAGCAGGAAAAACAACTCTTGTTATTTGTAATAACGATGTTCAATTATTAAAATACATTTGTGGTATCATTAATTCTAAACTTGCTTTATTTTATATAAAAACTAAATATTCATCTAGTAGCTATTGTGGTGGTATCACATTTACAAAAGATATGTTAAATAGCCTACCAATTCCAGAAAATAAATATCAACAAAAAATAACGAATCTTGTGCAGCAGATTATAGAAATAAAAAAGAAGAACCATACATCAGATACAAGTAAATATTATAATGAAATCAATAATATTATATATCGACTCTATAATTTATCTTATGATGAAGTTAAGATAATAGAACCTGATTTTTTACTTAGCAAGCGGGAATACGAATCTTTAAGCAAATCATATACTTGATTTTGCCTTTTTTACTCTAAATTCATACAGCTTTTTAAGTTCAGAAATAATTAACGTGTTTTTATCACTGATGTTAAAATATTTTAAAATTAGTGAATCAATTTCTTTTTGTATATCATTTTCTAAACGTTTAAGTAAATTATCTGGTTTATTGTTTTTTTCTAGCAAATATTTTATGCCTTTTTTATCAAGAATAGGAAAGTACAATGGAATGTTTTTTATATCACTGGCTTCTGCTTTTAAAAGTCCACCTCCTAAATTTTTCCTTCCCGATATCTCTCTATACAAAAAGAAAAGACTACTATTACAGAATAACCAGATATTAAGTGATTTTTCTTCATCAGGTTTATCCATGTAAATATCAACATAACTATTTGATAAGGTTTTAGCTGGAAGAATACCTGCAAAATGAGTATCCCCAATACCTCGCGGCATTATTATTGTTGGATATTTTCTTTTTAACTCTTTACCTTTTGCCAATTCTTCAGCTCCAATTGATTTTAAATATAAAGCATCTTTTTTATCTTTAGTAAAAGAATGATATAAAAAATATTCTGTTTCATTATAGAAATATGAGCTTTCTTTGTATACAGCACTTATAATATTATTTTTTTGGTTAATATTTTGGAGATGTTTTTTATGTATAAATACACTTTTATTTTCATTAATACCTTGACCAATTGAATAAAATGATTGAGATTCGATATTATGATTATTCTTTATATCAGAAAATATATTATAAATATTATCTTGAGTATTCATTATATATCCCCATTTTTCATTTAATAAAACAGGGTTATTTAATTTAAATATTTTCTTTTGTTCCACATTGATTAGATTATTATTTTTTTCCATTAAATTAAAAGTAATGATTTCATCTATAGAAGATTTCTTAAAAAATGTTATTACAGTGTTTATATTTGCACTGGATTTATCAAATTGTTTGAAAGAACTATCTATTATTTTTACCTGCTTTAATGTGTTAATAAAAAATTTTGAAACTTTTTCTCCATAATTCTGTATTTAACCAACCATTTTGTACGATTAAAATACCTACACCTTCTTTTGAAAGTAGGGATATTATTCGAGTAAAGAAAAAAATCAAAATATCAGAACCACGGCTAATCATATTGGAAATATTGCCAAATTCAATTGATATCTGGTGCAAATATTTATTTTTAAGCTCATTCGAAACACTGTCATTTCTAGATTCAATATACGGCGGATTCCCAATTACAATATCAAAAACCCCTTCTTTTTTATCTACAGCATTTAAACTGGCAATATGTGAATGTAAATAACAATTTATTTATGTACCTTTAATATAATAACCATTTTTGGAGGAAATATGATTTACGGCTATATTAGGGTCAGTACAGACAGGCAAACTGTTGAAAACCAACGGTTTGAAATCAAACGGTTTTGTTTAGAAAACAATATGGAAATTGACCAGTGGATTGAGGAGACCATTAGCGGAACAAAAATGCCTGAAAAGAGGCTATTAGGTTCTCTCTTATTAAATGTCAAAAAAGATGATCTAATTATCTGTTCTGAATTATCCCGTCTTGGACGGAATTGTTTTATGATTATGTCTATCTTAAATCAATTGATGAATAATGGAGTAAGAGTGTGGACAATCAAAGACAATTATCGTTTAGGAGATGATATTCAATCAAAAGTTCTTGCTTTTGCTTTTGGACTATCTGCTGAAATTGAAAGAAGCTTGTTTTCTCAACGTATTAAGGAAGCTCTTGCACGAAAAAAATCGGAAGGTTATATTCTCGGTCGCCCTCGTGGCAGCAAATCATGTCATGTTAAATTATCAGGCTGTGAAAAGCAAATTCGGGAACTGCTAGATAAACAAGTTTCTGTAAGTACTATTAGCCGTATTCTCGATGTTGACAGGCTGACGGTGGTAAGGTTTATTCGGGATAGGATGTAGGTTTTATCAATCTTTAAAATATTGATTGTATAATTGACTTTTCATTAAATATATGGTAATTTAGTTTAGTTTTAGGGGAATAATAATATAATTTGGGGAAAGCGAACTAATGCTTGATTTTTTAAAGTCTATTTTATCAGAAAGAGAAGACAAGATATTGCTGTTTTCAGGGATAGTATCCTGTTTTTTTTCGTTTATTGAACAATTTACACCTAATTTCTCACTTCAAAACTATCCAAACTATTGGATGTTTCTTTTTGGTATTTTTTTATTAATTATTTATCTTTTAATAAAGCTAAGAAGTATAAAATTAATTAAAATTGAAAAGTTAGGAAAAGGGTTCAAGGTGAATATCGGGAAAGAACACAGTATTCAATTTGTTAATGGTAATTTAGCGAATGTCTCTTGTAACAAACATGAGGTTGTTGTGCTTCCTGTCAATGATACATTCGACAGCCCTTGCCTTGATGATGCCCGAAGTGCAACAGGTGCATTTATAAAACAACATTTTCCAACGGGATACAAACAAATATTTAATAAACTTCAGGATGAAAGGAAATCAGTTGTAAATGCAATGACTATACCACTAAGTGATCCGTTGGGACAACAATGTAATTTGTTTTTCACAGCAGCAACAGAACTTGTAAATGGAAAAATATCATCTAATCCTGAACGGATTGAAAGAGCATTAAAATCAATATTTGATATAGCGGCGGAAAAAAGATTCTCCAATATATATATGCCCGTAATTGGTACAGGGCATGGAGGGATGGACGTTAGCACTGCTATACTATTAATAGTTGCAGCATTCGTACATTATTGCTCAAAAGGTGATTGCCATATTGTAAAAAACTTAACCATTGTTGTTTTCAACGCTGACAACCGACGTATGAAGATGATTAGGAAGATTGCCGAAGCAGTTAAACAAATAGATTTAAAATAACAAGGAGAAGAGAAATGATACTTTATCATTACACTACTAAGAGTTCGTTTGAGAACATGACAAAAAATAAGAAATGGTATCCTTCCAATGGATTTATTCAACAAGACTCTGCTTACGGGAACGGCTGGTACATGACGGATATTGACCCAGATAAATGTTATGGCTGGACAGTAGCTTATTGCTGGCAGCGCATTGATCAAGAAATATTTGGAAAGGTCGAATACTATCTCAAATTTGAAGTTCCTGATTACATGATAAAAAAAGGAAGAGAACATGTTTATCTTATTCCTGATAACTTATGGACAGGTGAAATTAATAGTTATGGAACGGTCAAATATCTTGGAGGAGATAAAACAAAAAAATGTAGCACGTCTGTTTCCTGCTGGATATGTAAAACAATTCAAAGTATTAAAAATAGTTTTGGATGGAGGTAAAAAGTGAAAGTACAAGTTTTTCATGGAGACATTACCACACTAAAAGTAGATACCATTGTTAATGCTGCAAATCAAAGTCTGCTTGGTGGCGGCGGAGTGGATGGAGCGATCCATCGTGCAGCTGGTCCTGATTTACTAAAAGAATGTGAGAGTTTAGGAGGATGTGCGATTGGTGATGCAAAAATTACCAAAGGATATCGTCTACCTGCTAAGTTTGTTATCCACACAGTAGGACCGGTTTGGTATGGTGGCAGTAAAAATGAAAGTGAGCTATTAGCATCCTGCTATCAACGGTGTCTACAACTCGCTGTGGAACATAATTGCGAGTCTATAGCATTTCCATGTATTAGCACAGGAGTTTTTGGGTATCCAAATGATTTCGCGGCAGAAGTTGCAATTTCTACAATAAAAAAGTTCTTTTCTACAAATATTACAATCATTAAAATAATTTTTTGTTGTTTTCTTGAACATGATGTACAAATCTATGAAAGTTTATTAGCGGAATAACAATAAAGTTGTTTAAACAATTCGAAAGTCTACTAGGCTTGCAAAGACTCGCAGATGCAAGATGAACAGTACAAAATTCTAGCAGTTCTTTAAAAATTAATCACTATCCGGAGTTTTTCATTTCGGACAGTGATTTTTTATCAAACCGTAATAGTCATAAGCTCATCGACTGGTATTATTCCCTTTGATACAGTAAGTTTCTAACTTTTCGGACATCGCCAATCTCTGTGTAATTTGTTTACCTTGCCGTTGCCGCAAATCGTGCTTGTCTGTGAGTGCTGTTGTCAGCAACTCTGAAACTGCCGACAGTTCTTTCTGCGTTTGTTATTCGTTGTGCCGGGGTTGGATGGGTTGCGCCAAAACCTGTGGTTGTTGCAGGTAAAGACCTAAGCATTTCGATCAAAGCTGCCGGGTTGTAACCTGCGGCGGCCATTAGTGCCATTGCTGTATTGTCCGCTTCAAATTCTTGGGCTTGAGAAAAACCGCTATGCACCATAGTGTGAACAATTTCCCCGACTGATTCATTAAAAATATCAGTTAGTTGATTTACGTCTAATTCCGTCACTGCTCCTACTGCCGCAACGCTTGTTGCCATTATTGCCTGAGTAATTCGATTGTTCCGTATTGCCCTGATTCCATGCTGTAATTGAATGTGAGCAACTTCGTGCGCAATTACGGCGGCAAGAGCGTCTTCCGATCTTGCTGCGTTGATAAGGCCTCGGGTTATCAGGATATGTCCGCCGGGAGTTGCAAACGCATTGATTTCGTTGCTGTCAATGATTGCCACACGATAGCCGTTAAAAATGTCGGGGCGAGGCGAATTGATCGTAATCGCCATTGCAATATGATTCAGGTAGGCGGTTAAAGCAGGATTTCCGTTATATAACCGATGGGTGGTAAGAATATTCGCCGCTACTGCTCTGCCGATAAAATATTCCTGTTCGGGAGTAATTTCTTCTGCCGCAGTGCCGATAGCTCTTGCAGAAACACTGATCGCATCAGCAACATTTGGATCGATTACTCCTGTTGCTCCGGCAATTTGTGCTCCCACATCAGCAGCTCTCATAACGTGTTGACAGGAAAAAATTGTTACAGCAAGAATTAAAACAATTATTACGCCGAGTTTTGTTTTCATCAGTTATCTCCTAATGATAAACGACCCTCTAACAGGAAGCGTCTTAGTTCTTCCATATTGATGGTTATTGCTTCGATTCTGTCTACATCGTCGAAATTCAGGTCGTGTTGTGCTCTGAAAGTATCTTCGACTTCTTGAGTAAAACCCTTTCCTGCCATCGCTACTTCCCTTGCTGTTGCCGTACCCGGAGTTGTTCCCAGAACCTGTCTGGCAGACAAATTGGCCGAAGGAGCCCAGCCGGTTAATGCAGGGGTTCTGACGCTTCTGACTTCGACAAACCTGCCGCTTACCCGCAGAACTGTTACCTGCTCTCCGTAATCCAATCTGCCTCGACTGCTGGTAAAAAAACCTGTGCCGGATCGTAAGTCAAGTTGACGAACAGCCACAAACAAAGTGCCGCCTGCCCGAACTTGCGAGACTGCCAGCCCGGTAATAAAAATCAATAAACAAAAAACAACAAAAAACTTTTTCATTTTATACCTCTATAATATATAATATTCTTATAACAAATAAATTGCAACCTCATTTCTTTGTCAAGTTATCTACCCCGTCATCCCAAGTTTTTTCGTCAGGCGGAGATGAAAGATATTTGGCGCACCTGTCAAGGTATTTTTTTGCTGCCAAGTCCGTATTCCCAAAAATGGGGAGGTTTCTATTGCAAATTGTTTGGAAAATGTTCTTGGCGGCAAGAAAATCACGTTTTTCGTAGAAGCCAAAAGCCTGCTCCCAGCTTTTTACCATATCGAGCAGTTCAGGCGAAGCTTCATTGGTGATGTCCAGCAGCTCATAAAGCCGCAACGGTGTGTTGATCCCCACGACTCGCACACGGCTTAAAGATCGCAGAACAAATTCGTTACCAAGATGAGTGCGTGTGTATTCGCTGATTAGGATTCCGCCTGTGTCGTATTGATCGTTTACTCCTTCCAGCCTGGCTGCAAGGTTGACCGCATTTCCCATAATTGTGTAGTTCATCTTGTTGGGAGTACCCATATTTCCTACGACCATATCCCCTGAATTTATACCAAGCCTTGTATAAACAGGACAAGGATCGTCAAGGCTTTTGATTTTTCCCTTTGCGAAAAGCGCTTCCATTACTTTAGGATTTAAAAGTTCTCTTTCCAGCATTTCACGATTTAATTCCATTTCTGCTTTTTTCATCATCAAAGCAGAGCGGCAGGCTAATGAAGCATGATTTTTCATATAAATTGGCGCACCGAAAAATCCTACAATAGCGTCTCCTACATATTTGTCAATCGTTCCTTGATTTTCAAGTATTATATCACTCATTTTTGTAAGATAAAAATTCAATAAATCAACCAGTTTTGTCGGATCACCTAACGCTTCGGAAAATGTCGAAAAAGCACGGATGTCTGTAAAAACTGCCGACATTTCCTTTTTTTCACCGCCCAGTTTAAGCTGAGAAGGATCTTGAATGATCTGCTCAATAACTTTGGGAGAAAGGTACTGCGAAAAAGCAGACTTTATAAAACGTTTTTGACTGCCTTCCGTTGCGTAATTGTAAACCAAAACTGTGATAAAAGCGACAAAAGCTCCGACAAGGAACGTTACCATCGGTATCCAAAGCCCGCCAAATTGGTACATCGTAAAAGAGCCGATAACTATTGCCAATATAATTACAACAATTCCGCTGACAGACAGCGTTATGCGATTGGCAAACATTGTCAGGCCTACTGTTAAAAGTATAATTGCTAAAAGAATTAAAAGATTTGCTGACTCGGTATTTTCTCTGATAAAACTTTGTTGAAGCAGATTGTCAAGCATTGTTATATGAAACCCAACTCCGGGATACAAGGAAGTCAATGGTGAGCTAAAAATATCATAAAGTCCGGGAGCATTAAAGCCAAAGAAAACATGAGCACCTGTAAAATTGATTGGCGTATAATTGATCCATTGTGTTCCCATTTCCGTTACATGAAAACCAAAATCCAGTACTTCGCCTCTAACATGAGCTTCTGCGCTTAAAAGAATATCTTTTGCACGGTAAGGAATGTATCGATCTAAATCTGCTTTAAAACGCAAAAGGGTAAAACCATTTCTGTCAACAGGGATTACAAAATCGCCCCATTCAATTGAGCGGTTTCTTTGATTATAATAAATATAACCGTCATATCCGGCGGCCAAAAGTGACGCAACGGACAAGCCGGGAATTGCTTTGCCGTCAAAAATTGTAAAGAGCTGTACTCTTCGGATAACACCGTCAGGATCAGGCACACCTGTAACGCTTCCCAAAGCTCCTGCGGAATTTTTTAATCCATGAATTGGAAATTGCCCCCTCATTTCTTCGCTGATCATAAAACGGTCGATTATTGGATCGAAGTTATCAGGGTGAAACAATGGTACTTCCAAATCTTCCGGCCAGTAAAAAACATTTCCAGTTTGACTGCTGAACATAACAGCCTGCACAACACGCCCAAAATCCCTTGAAGCGTCTACAAAAATTGCATCATCTTCCCATGCGCTCAAGCTGAGCAAGTCGTCTCTTACCGCTCTGAATCCCATTCTTGGGCGAGGCTGCCCGTATTCGGTTTCTGCTTGAGGCTGTCCGTAAAGGGCTTCTGGTCTGGGTCTTCTTTCGCCGCCAGTGCCGTATGCAGTGCCGCCGGTGTCAACCATCATTTCTTCGAGAAAGCCGATAACACTGTCGATTATCTCGTCTTGTCTTGCACTGCGATATATCGATGGTTCGGAAAACAAAACGTCGAATGCAATTGATTTTGCGCCTGACAAATTCATAAAATCGACAATTTCAGCGTAAGCCTCACGCGGCCACGGCCAGCCCCAGCCTCGTTCTTTTTGCGCCCAATCAATGCTGTCTTGATCCAAGAGAATGACAACAATGTCATCCGAAGGGCGGTTAAACCCGGTATTAGCCCAAAATCTTACCCGCCAATCGTAAGATTTACCTTCTATGAAGCGAAATCCCTCCAGCAAATGCACGCCGGAAACGGCAAAAAACGCCAAAACAATTATAATTAGCGCCGCTAATTTTTTCCCGATTTTTTTCTTCTGTGCCATGTTACCTCCTGTTACTACCTTTTTTTTTAGAAATATATCATACTGAAAGATGTTCCAAGGTTATGTAGATTTTGGAACAACTCATTATAGGAGTATATCATGGATATAAAGCAAAAGAAACAATCTTTTACATGGGTTTGGGTCGCAGCAACAATCGTTTTCTGCGTATTTTTTACCACAGTATTAATTCCGGGAGCTGCTGCACAGGGAAATATGCAGCCACAGGCACGGGATCATATCAATACAATTCAAGCGGCGTTCGATTTCATTCTTCGCAACTATATAGATGAAGTTGATCCAAACGTACTTTTTGAAGGTGCAATGCACGGGCTGTTTAACGCTTTGGAGGATCAATATTCGTCATTTTTATCTGAAGCTGATATGGCGAGTATGGGAGATACAACCATTGGGACTTTTGGCGGCGTTGGACTGAGCATTACTCAACCAACCGGACAAAGAGCCGATGGAAGACCCCGTTATGTCGAAGTTATTGCTCCCATCGAAGGGACACCGGGTTGGCGTGCCGGAATCAGCGCAGGTGATTTTATCAAATCAATTGATGGTGTCGAAACCGATACGCTCACGATGGACGAAGTTCTTGGCAAATTGAGAGGATCGCCGGGAGCGGATGTAAATCTGATAATCAAACGCGGCGAACACATGGAGTTTCCGCTGACAATTACAAGAGCAGTTATCGAAGTTCCAACAGTCAGATACGCCATGATTGGAGATACAGGCTTTTTAAGAGTTATTACTTTTACTCCGCTTACGGTGGCGAGAACAAGGGATGCCATCAATTATTTTAAGGAAAATGATTTCCAGAATTTAGTTCTTGATTTACGGAATAATTCCGGCGGACGTTTGGACGCTGCCATAGGTGTTGCTAATCTTTTTCTTGACGGTGGTGTAATTGTGCGAACCAGATCCAGAATTCCATCCGAAAACCGTGATCACAACGCAACACGATCAACTTTTGTTCCTCCTGATATTCCTATTGTTGTGTTGATAGACAGAGGTTCTGCCTCAGGCGCAGAAATTGTTGCGGGCGCTCTCAAAGATCGAAACCGTGCATATTTGGTTGGAGAAAACACATTCGGCAAAGGCTCAGTTCAACAAGTTCAAGTGATGAATAACGTGGGCTTCAGGCTTACAACAGCACGATATTTTACACCCAGCTACGCAAACATTGACATAGTAGGTATTCCTCCAGATCGTGAAGTTCCTCTCCCCAGAATCACCGAAGAAGATGCGGCTAACTTAAACAATCTGATTAATGCAAACCTTATTCCGATCTTTGCCGCAGAAAATCCGCAGGCTGCTCCCGCTCAAATTGAGGCTTTTGCGCAAACTCTTGCCGCCGATTTCAACCTTGATTTGTCTTTATTGACAAGGATTATCAGAAATGAGTTGAATCGATCTGTTGCGCCTCCTGTTTATGATTTGGAAAACGATATTCAATTACAAGAAGCAATTAATATTTTACGTGGTGGCACGTTTCAGTATTTGCTGCAAAACGCAAGATCATTAATAGAATTGCAGGAAGAAGCCGAAGAAAGGGCTGCTCAGGCAGGGTAATCGGGAAACCTCAGAAAAACTTGCGTGTTTTATGAAGCAATTTATCATCGATAAAGAGCCGGATAACGATGGGATTATCCGGCTTGACGGCAAAGATTACCGCTACCTTGTCCGTGTCCGCCGTTTAACAGCCGGCAAATCTTTTCCGGCGTTATTGCCAAGCGGGGAAGAAACATTAATAAAAATATTGTCAATCGATAAAAATATTTTGATCGGCAAATGCGCAATGCACAACCCCGTGTCTCAGTGTGAGGAATCATCTCAAACATTGCCATCAATCATTTTGGTTCAAGCCCTTCCAAAAGGCGATAAAATGGACTTGATTGTACGGCAGGCTGTCGAAAGCGGAATATCAGAAATCATACCAATTGTGTCGGAGTTTTCGGTTGGAAAAGCCCATGTAGGAGAAAAAAAGTTTTCAAGATGGGAGCGTATCATCAAAGAAGCAAGGCAGCAAAGCGGCTCAAAAATTGCTACGACAATTCGGCGACCGCTTCTGATAAATGAGTTTTTTGAATACTGGACAAAAATTCAAAATGAGGGCGAAGGCTCTTTTAAGGAGAATATTTTTGGAGTTATTTTTCATCATCAGGGGGTTGAAAAAAATAGCCTTCACGAGTATCTTTATGATAATCCAAAAATAGTAACAGCAGCTATCGGGCCTGAAGGGGGATTTTCCGATACGGAGGTTTCTCTTTTTCTTGAGAAAGGTTTTAAAACATTTACTATTGGAGATACCATTTTACGAACAGAAACAGCCGCCCTTTACTGCACAGCGGCAGTTAAAATAATTTTGCTGGAGAGAGATACGTGGGAGTTGAACAAAATACAACAATGATTGGCGGAATAAAACAAAGAATAGATTTTCTCGATGTGCCGATAGACATCATTGCTCCCGAAAATTTTATAGAATTTGTTTACGAACTTTTAAAAACGGATAAAGAGCATAACATCGTATTGCTGTCTCTTTGGGATTTATTGCGTGCCAGAAGATCTGGTGAGTATCGATCTTATGTAAAAAGTGC
>Ga0123355_10009433_pt1 | contig 14840 bp, 10 predicted proteins | sample TergutEmb28metaG_3_FD_89872 | JGI IMG/M metagenome (GOLD analysis project Ga0123355, IMG submission 89872) | Embiratermes neotenicus P1 segment gut microbial communities from Petit-Saut dam, French Guiana - Emb289 P1 | ecosystem: Host-associated > Arthropoda: Insects > Digestive system > Gut ...
AGTAGGTCGAAACATGTTGTATTAATATTTTGTTGCACTTGAGCAACTATTGTTGTGTACGACGGTTTTCATACAAATAAATATAAACTATTATGCACAACGTGATGGACCACACAAATTTTATAATCAGTTTTACTTCGTTGTGGGCACTGACTCACTGCATTTCATATTTTCCTCAATTTAGTGTTGAAATGTACTGCTATCCAGAGGTGTGACTGCCTTATCAGTGAGAAGGAACATCATTTTTGCCAACCACAGGACAGGGGGCAGGTGTAATTTATTTAAGTATGGATGAATTCAGCAGGGAGACAAGCATTTTGGCAATTGGCAACCATGAAGGTGGACATATGTACTGTGGCCTTGTAGGTTATGTCAACATAAAATCCAGGAGTGGTTACTGGCATTCTCTACAAACATCCTCTCTCCATCTGTGTGTACTTCTGTCCGGAGGTGCAGTATGTTTCTGCAAAACACTGGGAACTACCCATCAGACTGCAAGGTGACATAACCCAGAAAAAATAATTTGTACTTTCGAATGATGAATTCAAATGGTCCCATAATATTGCCTTGTAAATCCTGTGGTATATACTACAGCCAAACTTAAGAGTGACCCTCTATGCAGGATGTCCGGTGACTTTATGACGCAACTTAAAGGTTAGATTCCTGGCCCCCATAACAAGTAATCATGTCATTAGAATGTGGTTCCTGTTTGCAGCGATTACAAACCTATGGAACTTTGAACTTTGCACTTGCTGGTAACCTTCAACAGGCTAAATGGCTGATTCATACAGTGGCTGACAAGTGACATTTAGACTGACTTTTGGAAAATGAATTTCTGACACTTTAGAAGGTTCTCCTCTCCACACATCATCAGAGGTACTACCAACGTTATAGTGAACCTGCCGATTTCTGTGGATGTAATAAAATGGGCCAGCCTGTATATCCTGGCCAAAGAAGCCATTTTTAACACTTACTGTAAACACACCTTAACACAGCAACATTGTTTGAAGTAAACAGGACCACATTGTCAACTAGAGTGTTTTTGTGCTGACCTGTCCTTACTCTTTCACATTTCAAAGTCCTGTAGCCTTACAACAGTCACAAGTTGCACCCATGTTGATATATAATATATTTGAGTCAGTATGTCAGCAATCTAATCCTGAGAATATGACACAAAGTCACTGGACATGCTGTGCGTCTGTACCCATTTCCTCAACCCATGAAAGTGTGGGCACAGAAATTACTTATTATAAGTAAAACGAAAATCCTTGATTAACCCTTAAACACCGAACAGCCACTAAAGTGGCCGCGCAATGGGCCCTTTAAATAGCCGAATGGCCACTAAATTCCGGCGTCAAAGGGTTAAGCAACAGCCCTGCAAGCTGCCGTCTACATACATGTGAGGCAGTACAAGTGCAACATTAAGGATCTTTGAGAAGACGTGTTCACCACATGGTAACAGTTCTTTGTAAGCAATGGGTCTGTCATGGAGGCATGCAGTTGAACTCTGACTAGCAAATCCAGGATGAAGCAGTAGAGGATGGCAGACAGTATGAATGTTAAGTATGTGAACTTCAGAGTGTTCAAAATGTTTATTTAAATCAGCATAAAGTTAATGTGCCTAGGTTATACTGATTATAATTATTCACCAAAAGATTTGTTACACTAAAATGTTTGTAATTGTGAAATGCATCATAAAATTAATTACACTGTTCTGATATTAATATATAAAATCAAACTATGCTCTGCGCAAATGAACATTTTGTTGAATGTTCGTTCATCATAATTACATATCTTTACATTCTTACCTGGAGAGAGCAATGGCAGATTTCTGTTGTACTCGTTCTGCAGCTGCTATCTCAGGAGCCCTTTGGAGAGGCGAATGTCTTATTTGCAGGAAGCAGAGCAGGGCCACAACTGCTCGCTGTTCAGCTAGGTGTGGTCTACTCTCAGGTACTGCAGCCATGTTGGCAATAACAGTGGCTGCCTGCTCCTGCAGGAATACAGACACTTTTGGTCCCCTTCTCTTCACAGCCTGAAGTAGCTTTCCAGCTGTTCCCTCCTCCAATAATGGCCACACAGTTCGTGGTTCCATGAATGTTAAGTTTGCAAGGGCAGCTGCTGAAAGGAGTAGTGTCTCACAAGATGCAGTGGTAGCAGCTAGACCTGGAAATATATATTTGTAGTAATAATAATGCAGATCGTAACATTCCAGAGTTATCCTAGAGTATGTTATTCATAAACACACATTCGAGGGATGTAATATGGTAAGGGTTGGCATCTGCTTCCTGGGTAAAATGTATGTATGCACACTGACAATTTAGTTTCCTGAATGTCATGACTGACCTCATTACTTACGTGTGAGGGAGTGAACCAAGGAAGAAAGCTGTTCTGATAAACCATGCACAGTATGGTTATCTTCCACCCATGGTGCTGTAATCTGTGCAAGTACAGCAGCTGCTTCTGATACCTCAGGTTCAGGCCGTGTTTCTTCACACAGAATTTCAGATATAATCTCCACCCCACCAGCCTGCAATGAACAGAAAGCAGATGTGCTTATGCAGAGAAGTCCAGTTTCTGTGCCCATGGAAAAATACATACTGTGGTGCATGAGCTTGTTTGCCATGCTGTGGCTGTGTTATTTCTGCAGCACACTGGAACACAAACTTACTTAACATTATTAGTCAACTTTTTATTGCTTATGGACTTCAGATCATCTCTGCACTTGTAAAATTTATTCAAACATGAGAATTCGTTTACAACACTTGTGAAGTATGTGTCATGGCAGAAATGTAGTCAAAATTTTATTTAAAAAAAGAATGAAAGATGCCCCACCCCCTCCTATCAACAGTGCCATGTAAAAGAACAATTTTTAAATCACAGTTCAGTGCTGGACAAAAAATACAAAAACTTGTATTCTTCTTATATGAGAGATTAAGCGGCAACATACATAGCCAAAATAACAGATTTGTTGTGAAAATTCACATGCATTTTATGAGGTGTCCTTTATGTCATATTAAAGTGCAAAGTGTGTTAACAAAATCACAGGACCTGTTCAAAGAAACCAGTCCCAACCATTCTGTTTAGTTCACAGAATTAACTGAAGAATAGAGGGGAATTAAAGAGCAATTTTGAAACAGAAAGTGCTAATAGTTCACACAGAACTTCATCATGTGTCAAGAAATATTCTCAGAAAGTGTAAGGCCTGCTTAGTAACTCATGGTCAGTGCTTCCAAGACTTGTCTGTAAAATAAGGTAAGGCGACCTGCAGGGGAAGTACAGGTTCTAAATTCCTGATGAATGCAGGCTTCATATGCAGTCAAGCTCCCTTGATAGCTGCCATGCTCAGTCACTATGGTAAGACATCTCTATTTTAGAGAAAGTAAATATTATTCATTAAACTGTTAAATATGTCTGACAACTTGCAAGTTGTAATAATAAGTACTCTTCACTGGTTTAGCTTTCACCGACAGAAAAATTAATCTCACTGTATCAGGGAAGAGTTTCAGCAGGTCTGTTTCTCTCTTGCCATTTTTTCACTCACTTTGCAACTCTTTTGTGCTTTGTAATTCATGATGTGCAGGCATGCATTGCAAGCTGAACTGATAGTAACATATTTTCGAAAGATCCTACATTGCCAGAAGAATGTAAATGTTTTTAATGCTGTCTGCCATTTTTTGTAACCCTGCTACTGCCTGTTAACCATGGAATCACCTCTAACACGTATTGAGGTTATACCTTTTTCTGTTTTTAAAAACTCTGCAGCCTGATAAAAATATGAACACCGAACGTTTGGGCAGGATTTCAATTCAGTCCACTTCAAATCTACAAACAGTGATATTAAAACTTCCAAAAACTGCATCTTTCATTCAAGAAAATGCCCACCCACCCACCCATGAAATGTTAGTTTCTCCTGAAGTCTTTGAGTTGCAATGTCTCGCTGCATTAAAGAACAGTACCTGTTCCAGCTGGCGGATGGCCTCCACTACACAGCAAACTGTTGCAAGTGCACGCAAAGCTGCGGTTCGGATTGAAGATGAACGGGATTCCAGACAGATGGACAGTAAAGCACGGACGCCACTGCAGTGGGCAACGAGACGACTGAGATGAGGACCTTCAAGACCAAGTGCAATCAGGCTGGACAGCGCTGAGCGCAGTGCCATATCTGAAGTAGGTTCTTCCAGCACTCCCACTAAAACCTAGGCAGTTAAGTTTGTCACTATAATCAAACTCAATGTGCTTACTTTCTGTGACCTTCAAAGCCACTGGGAATGCATATGAATAAATGGAGTACACATTTCTTCTCATGTTTTCAGGTACTTCATCTAGAGAAATGTGTACATAAAAATTCTGAAAGTAGGTGGAAATAAAGTGGTTAAACTGTAATTAAAATGGTATATTTAAATCACTGGCCTTATAGGTTGCAGAGTTTTTCACTGCACATACTAATGTGCTCCTAATCTGTGACATTCGTATTTCAAATACAAACATTTCCTTTTAAAATGTGCTGTAATCTGTTGATACAGAATGGTGTTACTCACAGAAATATGTTGGATGAGTATGTTGTCCACAATTCTTGTGAATTTATTGCCTAATTCTGTAATCTCTGACGTGAGCTGTTCTTTATTGGGAGGCTGCTTTGCTGCTGTGAGGCGTAATTGGTCACACACCTCTGTCAGATTTTTCTTAGCCTCTGACTCCTTTCCATCTTCTTGCTGACTACAATGTTCACGTAGAAATTCTGTTACAAGCCCTACCAGACTTTGTACTAAAGGACCAACATGCTCCATCTTCCCATAATCCAACTGCCTGAAATAATAAACATTACCATACAGAGGTGGTTTATGTATACTTACTTACTCCATGGTGCAGAGTCCTTCTTGAGAAGCTAACTGGTTTGCAGCTAGTCAAGAAATTCCCCGTATTTCACGGAACCCAAAGGTTCATTACCGCACTCACAAACATCCGCCACCTGTCTCTATCCTTGGCCAGCCCAATCCAGTCCATATACCCACATCCCACCTCCTGGAGATCCATCCTAATATCCACCGATCTACGCCTAGGTCTCCCCAGTGGTCTCTTTCCCTCCGGTTTCCCCACCAAGACCCCATACACCCCCCTCTCCTCACCCATACGTGCCACATACCCAGTCCATCTCATTCTTCTCGATTTTATCACCCACACAATATTTGGTGAGGAGTACAAATCATTTAGCTCCGCGTTATGTAATCTCCTCCATTCCCCCATTCCCTCGTCCCTCCTAGGTCCAAATATTCTCCTCAACACCATGTTCTCAAACACCCTCAGCTTCCTTTCCTCACGCAGTGTCAATGACCAAGTTTCACACCCATACAAAACAACAGGCAAAATTAACGTATGCTAAAAATAATTTTTTTTTTTTTAATTTCTGCATGCACAAACTAGTAAACTGTAAATACATAAGTAATGGTGGGTACAAGATTGGTTTACCAACTCCAGGAGGAGATTTGTCATAAACTGTAGAATGCAGGAAGGTGGAATAATGAAGATGTGTGGTTACTGGTTACAGCAGTTTCAATCCTGAGCAGAGGGAAAATATTACAGTTAAGAAACGTCCATTTCACAAATTACTGAATGGTGCTGTTGCAGTGTTATGGCAATAATGTTAGTATAATTTTGAAAACCATTAAAGTGGAAGCATAATACAAATGGGTGATGGCCTAATGTATGATACAGTATTATCCCAGCATTTCTCTTCAGGGAATGAAAAGGTTTATAGTGGTGTTTCTAAATCTTTCTGGTTTCACAGACCCCTTACAAATTCACACTGATTCTGCAAACCCCTCCACAAAATCTCAGCATACACACCACCTACCAAAAAACTCATGGTAACATTTAAAGTTGGGTAATTACAAATGAGAACTGTACTTGAACTGTAAAAGCCTATAATGTGTGACTGAATTGTGTTTGTCCTGAGGTGGGTACATTTGCCATAACAGAGTTTACACAATTATTGGTTTGTGTGTGACATTGTGTTAGTCAACAGTGTGTAAATTGGTGTCAAAGGTATCTCTAATGTGCCATTAATTATAAAATAAGTTATCTGAAAATATGTGTGAATTACTGGTTTCAGAACTCCAACAAATAATTTCAATGTCACCATACTAAGTTTACAAAGGACTGTTTTCTGAATCGTAATATACACTGTCTGAGGGCGGCAAAATGTTTCAGAGGAAGACAACTTGTTTTGGCAATGAAATCTTTCTAAATTGATAGAGTCCAGTATGTTTCTTTTAATACTGACATTCAGCTGTGTACATTTGAACACTCATTAATGTCTGACATACTCACTGGCAGAGTTTTGCGAACTCAGTAGAGATGAGCCTGGTACCTTCTTGCAAAATCTTGACAGTATTTGTGGCAGCAGCCGCCATAATGGCAACTTGATGGCTTAAGTCCACAGCTAATGACTTGCTCTGCAGCGTGGTCATACACTCCGGTTCGTACAGAGCTGCTAGTTCTCCTAACCAATGCTGCACAGGATTCCTTTCAGAACTTGGACCCTCTGCATGCAAGCCACTGAAATGATAATATTATGTTTTTAATTTTACTTCATATCACACTGTTTCTAGAAGACCTGAAGTAACTGGACAGGGCTGCGAATTATGACACCATACTACAAAATCTGTAAATATTCTGTTCATGGGACTCGTGTTTTCTGTAAGATGTCCTGGCCTGCACATAGTATTACAAGTTATTAAAATTTACTTCATGTTAAGAACTTTTTTGTTTGATGAGATTAACAAAGGAGAGTTCCAAACTGTTGGTCCTGTCACACTTTTCTACATGAAACACTCATACAAACCATTATTATATGACGTAGAAAACCTAACTTCCTGATCTTTAGTGTGTTTATACCTACTGAAATATATATTGGCTGCACTGTCAGACTGCTGTAGGACCTGGGCAAGTTCACAAATGATATTAGTGTAGATAAATCTTTGCCATAGCTCTCATTCATTTTAAAAATGCAATACAATACTGGCTATATGGTGCGGAAAAATACTGTATTTCAGACTCCAAGAACATACACGTAATCAGTATATATAGTTTTCCTTTTTCATGTTTTTTTGTGTTAATTAGCAAAATTTTTATGGATATGTAATGAAAGAAAAGTATGGGAATGTGTGACTCACAGTCTTATCGCCTGAATATAATTTGCTAAGTAATAATTGTGTCATGAAAGAATGGTGTCTGTCAGTTTTGTTCTTGAACACACCAAGAAGTTACATGTCTCTCCTATAATTTGTGTTACATATTTTCAAAATGACACCCACTGGGGTGATAGAACCCTCGGCCCTGAGCTCATTATACTGTGCCTGCTTAGGAGCCATGGGCAGTTCCATAATTTGCTAAAAATTGCAAGATTTTGAAGTCTCAGCATCCCTGTGTAGGCCTACCCAGAGTTCTTGACAGTATTACAGTGAAACAGAAATCTGCAACATGACAGGTATACACATCTCTGTGGCTAACATGAAATGTGGTCCAGGCATATTTTCTGTTGATAGATACATGTATAGCTTCTGTGAATGATCTTTGCTATACATGCCATGCAAACAAATAGAGAGCAATATGAGATTTGTGGTTCTCACAGTGGTCTTGTTGAGAAGCCAAGTGTTGGAATGTTACACCATACTGAATGGTAAATTATTACGTAACTGTTTACAGGTCTACATGACATAACATTTGGAAACTATTTACTGATCAGTGTGGCTAAACATTCCATATACCCTAGATTTCAAATATGGAACAAGGTTACATAATTCCTTCTTGTGGAGGTTGACTGTCATTCACTTGCTACAGCAGTTTTTCACCTGCTCATTGCCATGCTCTTGAGAACCTACCCCTAGACCAGTTGAATCCAGCCTGTATCAACACAGTACACTTTTTATCCTCGCCCCTTGCTTGCCTAGGTCTCCCAAATGATCTCTCTTCTTGAGGGATGAAATCATTTTATGTATTAAATCCTGTGTATTTTACAGGCAACCATGCACATGTATTTCTTTTATAATGTCCCTGAGAACGGCAGTTGCTGCGGATGTACTGGCAGATTCAGGCTTTCTGCATGACAGAGCTGTCCTACCATGGATATGACACAAGAGACAGCCTGTAGCATTTTCTTTAACCTCGGGCCCTGATGGAGCTGAGTGATCGGCTTCACCCCTGGGGAAACATTTCCCAGTGTCCATTGAATAGGGAGCTGGGCGGTCCCCAGAGGGGTTAGGAATGCTTTGAAGATGAGAAAATCTCTTGTCTCTGCTGGAAATTACAATACGAATCCTCCATCATCAGCCAGCATCCTAGTTATTTATGATGAAAAACAGTGTGCTAAGGAAACTGTGTACAGGCAAGCGAGGGTAGTAACAAGACAATATAACATTGTATTATTTACATGTATAGTACAAATCCAATTAAATAACCTGTGCTGGGGAATCCTTTAGTGGCTGCATGCAAAATATCACAGAATATAAACATGTGCTTTTTCTGCCAAAATATTGCATTAATTTCCTGCTTCTTGTATGTGAAAGAGATTGCGGAATCCTGTATTTATTAAAAGAGGACACAATATCCATATCTTTAACCGAATTACAGTTCAAAGAGCGAAGCATCGCTTTTTTCTCGTTACAGAAGTTTTCTTTAACTGTACACGTTGAAGGCAGTAGTGAAATTCATCTGCTCATTTGCGGTTGTAGAGAGTGCCTGCGAATATCTACTAATCTAGAAACTCAGGAACAGTTTTCCTTTCGGCACAACGGAAGAAAAACAGATCAAAAATAAATTTAACATAGGCCTATGCATGTTACAGGCCAGAGAAGATAAAACGTACAGTCGATCTCGGTTATGACGTCATGAAAGGGACGAAATAAATTGTGTCGTTATAAATGGGTGTCATAAGTGAAAGGCGTGGTAAAAGTGAAGGAAAAATATTTCAAGACAAAATACAGGCCTGTAGACATATTACTTCAGTGTTTATGCTATTATGTGTCTTAAATTTAAATTACAATTAAAATATAGAAAGAATAAAAATTGCTGTTGTATAATTGTAAATTTCCATACGGGCTTACGCTACAAGATATATTAACTTACAATTAAAATTTAATACGAACAAAATTTATCATAAGAGGAACGCCCATTGGTACATTGTAACTTCTGTGTTGCTAAAACTACTTAAGCAGCGCCTCATCGACATCACTTCGTTCAGGCTCTATTCTTGATGGGTTATGTTCAAACACATTAATAATTTTGGTTCTATTTCCCAGACCACTTGGATCGTAGAATTCACGAGATCAAATTCCCAGCACACGTCAGATTTCTGTTGTCCCTTTTTCTGTTTCTCGCATCACTTTAAATTTTCCTTCGACGCCCAAAGCCTTCCATTTGTCCGTCACTGTAGGCACGTTATCACGTTACCAGTATCCTGTTAACTGCAGGAGTAGAAAAGTAGAGGGCAGCTTTACGCACAAAGTGAATTACCGTTGGTATCTTGGCTGTTCTGGGGCGTTGCGCAGCGTAGATTGGTAGTTAGTACCGACGTTTCGAGAAAGCCTATCGGCCCCATCTTCAAGGGTCAGGCCGTCGAAGAAACGTCCGTAACTAAGTACCAACGCTGTGTAACATCCAAGAAGAGCGAATATCTCATTTACAACGCGGCGGAAACCTGAATTCATGAATTTCCATTCCTTTTGTCATTTACCAGGCCTGAAATGTAACCAGATACCTGAAAGAGTGGAGGGATTGTCTTTTCAAGGGTGAGGAAAGGGTTGAATTCTCTAAACAGCCTACTTGTTAGGAAAAGTATATCGGAACGGCTGATTGGCTATGTCGTTTTACCCGAGGTAGATACTCTTATGATTGTCGTACTAAGCAAGGTAGAAAAATAAGTGCCTTATGGGGAATTAGTTGGAACCACAGAACGCTTAACGTTATAGCCGAGGTGTCGCATGAACCCATGTCGTTCAACTGTATTTAGGTATGTACTGAATGTCGTAGAGTCTTTGTCGAAGTTCATTAGCAATCAGGGACGTGGGTACCACAGGGCAAGAGTATGCAAAACAGAGGGGCCCACGAGCCCATCGAAACTATTTTTTTTTTTACACAAAGTGAACACCACCCACTGTTTGGGCGAATTCGAGCGTACTGGCGGGACTTCACCTTCGTGTGAATACGCGTCGGTGTTGCCAGCCTTGTTTGTTATTTTAAAAGTTGCCTGCAGGCAAAAACAGAGAAATAAAAAAGGGGCCCCAAAAAACAAATCTTAAAAGAGTAAGAATGAAAAAAAAGCCATAAAAACTGTATACACTTTACCAGTTTATTATTCCAAGTAACGATATCAAACAGCTTTATTCGAAAACCAAGTATATTTGTTGCAATGTTATGAAAAGAGACGTACCTCTGAATGGTACGGCGTTGTAGAGGGGCTCAAAAATCCAAGATACGCCACTGTTTACGGTAGTGAAGGTAATGTTAGATGATATATGCAAGAACTGGTAACGCCTGTAATTTGGAAGAAATGTCCATTGAAGACACTCGGCCCAGTCGCTTTGAACAATGTATAAATCAAAGAAAATCATTCTAAAAGCACATCTGATTACGGAAAAGTCAACTTAACACCGATCATTCCTCCAAGGCGTCGCAATGTTTGCCGGTTCATTGTTATGTGGATAATGGTACTGTGATTCAAACTGTGTACCTTGTTGTCGTCTTATTCCTTTTAATGTTACGTCCTTTAGTTGCGAAGTTGGTGGCAAAAGCAGCAGAAAACATTGTAACAAAGAAGACACAGTTTATTACGTTTAGCGAGAAAGTCTTCATGGTACGTTTGAAGGCAGTACCGCGGCATTTGCCAGAGGTGACTGAACTCAGACCAACCCGCAATGAAATGTGATCCTTGGACGTTGCAAGATGATCGGCAACTGATACATGTCCGTGAATTTTTGGTGTCGCGGAATGATGCCACTTCATAATCGTACGACAGAAAAATGAATGGAACACCAGTCAAAGGGAAAACTCCGGACGATTTCACCTCTGAACTACGTTCTGAACCATTTCTAAGTGATACTCGAAATTAATGTGGAATAAAACTAAGGTGATGAAATTCACAAGGCAATTATCCCCAATAAAGATCATGAAAGGTCAAAAACAGCCGGAAGATGTGGAATATTTTAACTATTTGGATAGCATGATAACAGATGATGCAAGATGTACATTGGAAATTAAATGTAGGAGTGCTATGGCACAAGCAGATTTCAACAAGAAGAAGACTTTTCACCAGCAAACTGGACTTACATTGACGGAAGAAACTTAGTAAAGCGCTACATTTGGAGATAGCTTTACATGCTGCTGAAACTTATGACACTTTGGAAAAGTATATGGGAAATATCGGGAAAGTCTTGAAATGTGGCGCTGGAGAAGGATGGAGAAGATAAGGAACTATTAATAATAAATAATAGTGATAACACATCAGGATGGCTGCCATAAAAAAATGGAGAACGTAAGTTGGCCGATAATGTGAGAAATGAAGATATGTTACATAGAGTCAAGGAAGAGAGGAATATTCTACAAACAACGAAGAAAAGGCTAACTAGGTTGGTCACATCTTGCGTAGGAACTGCCATCAAAAACTCTTTATTGAGGAGCGGTAGAGGGAAGGACAGAAGCGACGGGAAGACGCGGAAGAAGACATAAGCAGCTACTGGATGACCGTAAGGAAAAGAGGATACTGTAAATTGAAAGAGGAAACACTAGCTCGCAATCTGCGGAGAACTCGCTTTGGAAGAGACTGTGGACCTGTCGTAGGGCAGGCTACAAAATGATGCCTCCAATTCTTATCACACACGAACCACTCATAACGTGTGCAGGGACTGAGGTGTGAATTAGATTGACCCACAGATTCAACTTAACCGAGTACCGGAAAGAAACCGTAAAGTTTCTATGGTGATCCCACATTCCTTCATGTTCCTAGCGTCTGTGGCCGCAAAATGAAATTATTTCAAACTTGACATTACGGATACAACACTTCCACAAGATATGATGAAGCTCTGACTACAGAAGATTTCACATGTTCGAAGTTCTTCACTCGGTTTCTTGATTCACCGGATACAAGTCTAGTATTCATCTGGACACATGAGAAACATAAACGGCAAGACGTGTTCTAGAATGATACGCCATATTTTGCAAACGCATTCTGTGATAGTTTTCACCTAACATTCATGCTGATATTTATGCAGGCCTAAGTGTTAACTGACACCAAACTATAGAAACGACATGAAAACAATAAATAACCAGTACTATATTATTATTCTACATTATTTTTCCTCGTGTTTTGCTCTGTGCAACATCAGTTTTAATCGGAACAAACAGTACAAATATTACACGTCACAGAGGAGAACACCCTTTTCCTGGAGATGAAGCTATTTCTACGTAAGAAGTCGTCACCAACAAAGAAAATGTAAAGCAATCCATATACAGGCCTGGACTGGCCCTGAGGGCTCTAGGAGGTTAACGCTCCAAGAATTTCTAGACATTCGACATATGAAAGGGGCAAGGTCGTCAGTCCTATACACCGGCCGCCTTTACCCCCAAGAGATACTTCTCATTTGGACCGAGGGCCATAGTGCGGCAGGAATGATTAAGTCATTGAAGAGTCCCAATGACCCCATCGGTTATCAAACCCACTACCTTCCCGCTTGTTGCGCAGTGCCTCAGTAACCTGCCTCATGTAACAAATTGGGAAATGCCCGCCAAACGGAACACCTCCAGTGCGTTCGCTTTGTTACTATCACTAGATTCTAAATCCGTGGCAATTTTCGCAGAAACACGGAGGATTAGAGTACCTGAAACGTGCCTTCCCACGTTTTACACAGCACACACCAAACTTTTTCCGTATCTTTGCAACAGATATGAAATCGATCATGCTCATTTGTTGTGTACAGATCATGAACGTTTTCTTCGGCCTCACACCTTACTAAGAACAGTCTCATTTATACACCAATAACAAAGTCACGTGGGTCTTCATGTGAAATGTCTTGTTTATGTACAATTTAACCAAAATCAGGGTGTGCCGATAAATTTTTGTAAAACCCCCAAATCAGCAATTTTATGTAATTCTTTGGGGTCGATGTCATGGTGCTTTACGCATACACCGGACAGACGGACGGACATAACGAGGCTTATAGCAACTGTATCGCAAGAGCGCCTACATATGATTCCCGAATCCGCAGTGTAATAGTTTAATTCATAATACGTGTACGTTATTCCCCCAATTCCTCGCCGATTTTCTGATCTGGAGTGTGTGTAGTTTTGAAAAGCCGTTTACGCATATGACTCCTATCTGTGCCCTGTCAAGTACCAGTATATTTACATACGAGTACTTCGAGTATATTGGGAGATGTGTCTTGACTTTCCCGTATATGCATTTTGTGCCCTTGCCGCAACTTACTTACTTACTCCATGGAGCAGAGTCCTTCTTGAGAAGCTAACGTGTTTTCACCTAGTCGACAAATACTCCGCATTTTATAGAAACCGAAGGTTCATTACTGCAGTCACAAGTGCCCGCCATCTGTCCCTCTCCTGAGCCCACTCGATCCAGTCCATAGCCCCACATCCCACTTCCTGAAGATCCATTCACTTACCACAAAGAACAAATATATAACTGAAAACCGTGGCTCGATTATACGGGGTTTACAGGAAGTTTTGACGCTAAAATCACAAGATACTTCTTATTCCCTCTTCCCACCACTTCTTCTCTTCCACCATCACTACCATTTCATCTGAAGTTTTGTGTCCATAACTAATCACCAAGCGGGGCCGGATTATAGTGATTGCCAACGATAAATCATACTTAAATACAGCGAGATTCGTGATATGCTTTTTCTATACAGCCTCATCCCATGAACCGACTACAATGTAGTTATACAACATAGTTTTATTTAGCTACTGTTTTATAGCAGAAAGTGCCAACGCCCTGTAGTGAAATTTTAACAAAGGCTCGCCATTGTTGCAGGCACTATACGTAATGCTGGTTATCTTTTTTTTAACGAAGTTATTTACTCCTCACTGGACAAACCAGGTTGTGTACTATAAAATAAAGAACCATGAGCGTAACTGTGACATTGGAGAAGGGAATTTTCACCATAAGTCATCTTATCTTGTATCACACGGAGTTGCTTCTGTGCACGTGTTCCACGTGGAGTTCCGAGATGCTGTCACAGAAGCATTTACAAATGTCATTAACAATTGGACAGTCCGACTTCGTGCTATTGTTACTCTCGTGTGAAGGATAGTCCGTGCAAGATAGCCATTAACTTCTATAATCCATCAGTTTATCTTACATCACACAGCTCCAGTCTGCCGTATTGAGGCCAAATTCATGCATACGTATTAACACGATGTTGCGTCAGCTTGTTGTATTTATAATGGAATCCACTCTTACGAATTCGGTGTCGAGAATGCATGTATTTCCATTCCCTCTTCGGCCGATGTATTCAGTGGCGTAGCCAGACTTTTGGCGTCCGTAGCGAGTAATCACAGTGACCTCCCCTACAAGAAATTATGTACTTTGAAAAATCCACGATAATTTATGAATTTTCTTGTATTCGGCTAATAACTGAAAACTCGCCGCAGGCTAAATTTTTTTTTTAATTCAAAGTATTTTTCCGTTCATTGTATTGCCGTCCGGTGTGACCGCAACCCCCCCCCCCCCCCCCCCCCCCCCCCCCACCCCCTTACGCTTGATAGCGAGTCCCCACCACAACACAATACTTATAAACAAAGTGGAGGGGAAACGATAATAAAAAAAACAA
>Ga0123355_10009434_pt1 | contig 14839 bp, 5 predicted proteins | sample TergutEmb28metaG_3_FD_89872 | JGI IMG/M metagenome (GOLD analysis project Ga0123355, IMG submission 89872) | Embiratermes neotenicus P1 segment gut microbial communities from Petit-Saut dam, French Guiana - Emb289 P1 | ecosystem: Host-associated > Arthropoda: Insects > Digestive system > Gut ...
AGGTTCAGAAAACAGAGATTAACGGCCGTGGGGATCCGTTGCGCTAACCACGTGACAACCCTCTATCCGCAAAAGTTGGCACTAACTTCGCCTACCGGCGGCGGCCGCTCTGTCGGTATAGTTTGCTCGCGGACTAAAGCCACGGAGTTTAGTTTAGTTTTAGTTCATTAGTTACAGAAGTCAAGTTTAGTGGCACTCACTATCTCTAGCGTCTTTGGGGGTAAAGCGGCGGAGGGGAGAATTTAACTACACACTTCCCTCCAGTGCCAAGTAAAGAATGAATGCATGTATACTTATGTTCTCCTTGTATTAATTCATGGTGTTGACAAGAAAAACTTCATCTGTAACTCAACCTTTAGCTGCAGTTTGGGTTCTAACATTGCTATATGATAACAGCTACCACTTAAATGAATTACTCCTAAATACTGTATTTCTGACATATTTTCCTTTCTAAAAGCTTTTTAGTGATTAGGAAAATTACTAATGAAACATTTTGGAAGTGTGGACCTGTTCCACTTTCTTCATAAGAATTGTCTTTTAAAAATATTAAACAAACATTACTGCCCTTGCGAGGCAAAGGCAGTCCCAAGTACCATATTTACACGTACAGTGTAACGTTGGCTATCCTTGTTGCAGTGCTCATTTCTCTGGTGTTTAAGGTAAATGTGTCCAAATGTTTTGATTCTTGCGGCCAATTATATCATTCAATATGTCGCGTGTGTTAAAGCCATGTGCACCCTTGTGTCACTCCGTTCCATTATCTCGTACCAGTAGACATCAGACATCCGACCACAGGCTGTAGGATTATCTCGGTTGTGAAGGAGAACAGCTTCATGTTCCCCGAAGCTTCTGGCCCGAAATGAGATTCAAAGAGCTCAAAGGAAAGAAAATAAAGATCTCTCGAAAAAGGAGAGTCTGGAGTTAGAGGAAAATGTGCCGATATACACGTACTCTGGTAATAAGAGAATCTGTTGAGAAGCTGTTTGGAGTCACCGGATTTATTTAAACAGCCGTGCAAATTTTTTTACGGCCGAACAAGTTTGCTTCGCTTCTCCCAGTAACACACAAAATATACGATTCTGTAGCTCCTTGCAAATGACAGTTTTATGAGATAAATGTTCAGACAGTATTTGTCCTTACCTTTAAGAAGCAAAATTATGCGCATTCCGGTCCGTGTTTACTTCGTCTTTTCTTATAAATAGGAGATATTGTGCTGGAGAATACCTTCTTGAAAGGCTGTTTGTTTTTGTTAAGTTAGAATTTAAACTGGACATGTAGAAGAGAAGTGTTTATTGAAGGTCTAAAAATAGGCCATGACACTACAGCAGTAAAACTGTCTAACTACAAAGAACGTAACATGTTTTATTAAGGTCAGCCTATGTACATTCAACTACAGGTGACGTAAGAGAGTGATTCAGAGTTTAGCTAGAATGTGGCTGTGGGAAACGTAGAAAGGGTAAGAGTAAGTGGGATCTCTGCAGAAATGGAAGGAAACAGTGACACAGCACATCAACTGTAAAAATAATTAGGAAATTTATATAAATTTGGATATGCAATAAAATAAATTCTTGCAGAAAAATTAACAAAAAACTGATAAAAACGATGCAGTTGTTCCAAGACTTTTACTGTAATTTAATTCACTAAAGAAACAGAATTAGCGCCATTGTTATTACATATCATTTAACATTTATAATAAGAAAACATGATTTTTTATCATAATATTAGTTTCAGATCCCGTAGCGTTCAACCCTTAGTAAGCGAAGCTGGAAATATTCTGAAACTTCATATTTGAGCGTACTGGGAGCGAACACCCTCTGTGCAGTTCTATCTGTACCGTGATTTCAGTCAAACCCTATGGATATCTTGAATTCCATTTGCTCCTCTTCATATATGGCCTTTGAGCCTTTCATTGCAAGAGACCAGGACATGTGGAAGTTTTCCGTCAAAGAGCTCAGATTTCCCTTTGACAGATTTATAGACTGTGTGACTACTTCGGCTGCACCCTGTTTGGACTTTTTTTCCCGTTACAGAAATTTTAATTAACATTAAGCAATGAATGTTAATTTCTCCTAAGTAAGATTGATCAACCAACGACAGAAGTTTTTCTTCCTTTACCTACCTAATTACGTAAGACTAAAGACACTTTTATAAGAAATATTCCAGAAAATCTGGAACAAGAAGTATCTAATGTACCAGACGGACGGTAAGCAGTAGTCGGACAGTGGCCCCGAAGTGAACGCGTTGAACAGAAAACAAGACTTGTATTCGCCACGCCCTCAGGTGTGCATAAAAAGTTTGCCCGAGAGAAATGAAATTTCATTTTTTGTACTTACATCGTAATAGCCTCTTAGTGCTATGTGATGTTATTCCTTCAACATAACTAAGCCGGACTTTTGGAGGCGGAGCGCATCTCGTCAACTCTGAACATGTCCTCCCTCGCACATCTAACGACAGTGAACTAAGCCGCGCACCTCGACTTCCCAACACTTCTATCTACCCTAATTAACCTGTAGCTGCCACCCGTTAGTTAAGAAGTTGAAGATATGGAATAGAAGTAGAAGTTTCATTGGACGCGGGGTCTTAGTAAGGACCCAAAGCGGACGGCAAAAAAAACTGAAGGGAAAATTTGTAACTGGCCTTGAAGTCTGTTAGTGTAAAATACCGTCTTTGCGAGGCGCGTCTTAGAATGACAGTAAAGTTTGGAAACAAATGGAGATTTTATTGTTATTAATTAAATTCACTCTTTACGTTAGGTTTAAACGTTTCTTGAACATTTTTTTGACACAAAACAGCTTAATGGTATGGAAACCAAAGCCAAAAACAGAAATAATTAATCTTGCACTATAGTGTGAGAAGTGGCATCGTTTTTGTAATAAAGTATTTTCAAGATAAGTATGGAAAATGCGAATATTTTTATCATTGCATACAATGCGCAAAAGAGAAACGGTAGAGTTGCGTATGCATAATCAATTCCTAATTTCAAAAGTCAAGTCGTAATTAACACCACTGTAAAAACTCTAATCTCGAATTTCCTAATATATTTCCACTCTGTACCTAAGAAAAATATCAACAACGTGGATGTATACACAAAAACTGTCATAAATTCAAATGACTATTCGTTGCAATGAATGTTGAATATTCGTTGCAATGAATGTAACAGAATAGTTGTATGGAAACACTTCACTTTATGACCGTTCTTATGCATCTATATCTTGAAATGTTTTAATAATAATAATAATAATAATAATGTATACATTTTCATTTCTCTCTTGAGTTATCTGACAGAAAACTGCAGTGGATGCCTTTGCTCTTTGCACCCTCATTACATCAAACAGAAATCGATTTTATTGGACACATTTTATCCGGACATTGACACGTGTACTTTCAAAACATTCTTCGGTTTGTTCTGCTAACAATTAATTGGGTCGCTGACACAGCGTATCTCTTGGAGAAAATATAGTTGTTCAAAATAACTATAGTCATAAGGAATATAAAATCTCTTTCTGCTATCAAAAGGCATTTTTCTTTCTCTATCTGTTCTGAGATAAAAAGATTTGTCTTAAAGATGATATTGTTACCTGCTCTACCTTGTTACACAAAAAATTCTTTTGTAATAATCGCAACACGCTGTAGAAATTAACTTATATCTCACAAAAACGTCGAAAGGAATAAAAGGGAACTGTTATTATCCTACTTATTCTACACAACATTAAAAATTACGATATGCTTCTTAGCTTTTGTTTTGAAAACTAACCGAAAAAATAGCGCACACGCTATTCTATTTTTTGTGCCTCATTATCTCCTTACACTAAAGCCTGAACAAATGTATCGCCGTCAGCACATGGCAATTTGTCGTACAGTATGGAAAGGCATAAAATATTCACACATCATGTGGCAGGCGCTTGAAACAAACAATGCATTAGTGGAGACTAAACCACTCAACAAAAAATGGTTATACTGTTCAGCAGTGTTGTGATCGCCAAATTGCACATGAATGACGTGCATAATAAAATGTAGTATTGGAGATTCACCGGTATTATGTGGGGCAATGTTTGCTGTCTGAGCTATGTTTCGGGCATTAGCCGTACTTCTGTTTTCAGGTGAAAAGTTTCTTGCAATGAAGAACACCTAACTGTAATTCGATAAAGCAGAAATGACCCAGAGAATGGAAAAAGATGATCACTAAGGGACACAAGGATTGGCCATCAGTAACAAAAGCAGAACATGAGCGTCATTAGGCTTTCTGTGCTAAAAGACTGGGAAGAGCATAAGAGAATTCAGTTGTATAAGAGTTCTGAATATAGTACCTTAAATTTACGACCACTTAACTTCTGGATTATTCTCATCGGCTGGCGGTCCAAACAAATGGTAAAAGTCACATAAATTAAGTTACGTAAGTAGACAAACGCCAGAAACTCCTTCAGCTGCACTGACAGTCCCGTGGCTATTTTACCAACCTAATAGTCGCGAGATTTACGCCGCCAAAAGCCACTGACATTAAAATAAAAAAAAATGTGTAATTTTAGGCAACCTGTACGTTTTACATGCTGGTTGTCTGGAGGCGTTTGTGTTTTGACCGTTAAGCCACTGGAAGGAGACACCCTTAGAACTTTCCTTCAGAACCCACCAGTGACACAGTCTTCAGATCAAAGAAGCAACACGAAAATCATATAGGGATATTCTATAGAGAACACAGACTACGTGTTTTTATTATTCCCGTTGCCAGGTGTATGCCAAGATGTAGACTGTTATACGTATCACCGTTTCGGAAAAGCATGCTTTCTTCAAATTCAAGGTATTCCAAGTAGAAACTCTTCTTAATTTACTCTGAATTTCTTCAGGACCAGTAGAAGAACATTATGTATTCATGTAACTTTAGCCCTCTTGTCAAAAGTAACCCAAAGTTCTATTTAAAGACGTGGCAGCTGTCAAGAGTCAGGAACAAGTATAAATATCTCTTGTTATATTTTGAAATATGAAAATGGAAATTATGTACCTAGTGTCTGCATTGTTGTCAAAGCCAGTTAGTTATTTAAACTGCAAGAAATGTTTTTGACTCTGGTATGATATGTTTATTTTGGAGAATTCTGTTTATGACACCGCACATGGGACTGACAAAAGGCCAATATTCTCTTCGGTTTGAAGTGTCCCCTGTTATTTAACTTTAATCCCGAGGTCCACGTTCCTGCCCTTGTTTTTCTCAGCCCTAGAACGCAAAAGAACTTAAAACCTACGTCTGACAAGATTGCAGTTCATAATGTGTACGCTAGCTCTACTGAAAATGGAAATAGAAGTTATAAAGGAGCACAGAAATTTTTAAATTAAAACGTCCTTAAATTCCCTATACGAATTCAGGTGTTTATAATATTTATTGTTGGTGTGAGGGTCGAAAATTTATATCAGTTAAAAAATTTTCAGGTTACACAAATTTGTCGGTGTGTTCAGCCCAATTTGTATTTTAAAGCAAACTTGTTTTCTTCATGTAAAATTCCAAACCTTCCGCTCCCCTGCGATGCGTTGTGCTATGTTGCTGGAAATTTTACACCTAATTCTCACTATAACACTTTTCTCATTATTGATATTAGATGTGAAATGTAAACAATAATGTGTTTTATTATCTATCCCGTATTTACTGTTTTGTTACATCCAATATCATTACCATACGACTAGATATGAAGTGAAGGTACGATTTTCGCCAGTAGTTTCGTGCGTCAGATGTATATCAATGTTAAGAAAGCTCTTTAATGAGTACGAAATATTTACAGGGTAAAATAAATTGTGCTGTGCTATAAATCGGAAGGTCGTTTGTTCGATCCCAGCTGGTGTCATTGGAATTTTTCATTGACATAAAACCCTTCCGATCGCACTATGGCCCTGGGGTCGACTTAGCCTCTAACAGAAATGAGTACCAGGAGCATTTCCCGGGGGTATAGGTGGCCGGTGCATAAGGCTGACAACCTTACCACCATCCTGTGCCGTTGTCATGAAATCCGTGAACCTTAACTTCCTGGAATTCTCTGAACCACTCCAGGCCTGTAACGGGACTGCTTCACTTTTATTTTCAACGTGTTACATAATTAATCAAAGAGAAACGTGGGCTTCTTTCTGCACTAAATACAAACTGCAGTTTGTAGCGTATAGCATTTATTTTTCAGCGCATCTCCTCTTCAAGCATGTTATATTTTATACTAAAAACCTAACGCTGGGTTTCCCAGTAGTGTGCAAATTACACCAGCCTGTAAATGAAAGTGCTTAGAGTTAGCTTCCAATAATATTAGACTCATATAATTACGAATGTAACACGGATATATTTATTTGATGTTTAATGTTTGCCTTAGCTCTCAATTTTACTTAAGTCACACATATTTGATGGAAGACATCACGATGTGCTAGGAATATACTAAAACATTAATTAATATACGTCAAGCACAACTTTTTTATTGTACACGAGACTACATGTTTCGACCTTTTTAAACGGTCGTCATCAGGTCTTCTAACAGATCGAGTCAACAGATGATGTGTCAATATTGGGATCTCAATATGTTTACATTCATAAAATACTTAACAACGTAACGCCCAACCACGATTTTAAATATTTTAACTACATACAGTATGCAATACACACATCAATCCTTCTTACGTAATTAACTTGTTAGATTTTACGCATTTTAAGTATTTTATGAATGTAAACATATTGAGATGCCAATATTGACACATCATCTGTTGACTCGATCTGTTAGAAGACCTGATGACGACCGTTTAAAAAGGTCGAAACATGTAGTCTCGTATACAATAAAAAAGTTGTGCTTGACATATATTAATTAATGTTTTAGTAAGTCACACATATATACACATTAATAAAGCATGTTCTCCTTAGACATTTTATACCCAATAACCGTAATGAAAAAACGAATTTAGTTCAGTGAGATAGACCTAATATATTAATTTTCAAGTGAGAAACAGGCATAGTTATAGAATGTAGCTTGCAGTTTAAGTGTATCTGGTTGCATATAATTCCTACAACTTCTTAACACATTTTCCGTTTTTTTTTTTTTTTGTAAGAAACTAGTTTACCAATCGACACAACAGTAGTTTTGTGATATATTTCTTATTATAAAAAAATGTTATTGCGTCCGTAATTTGAAGTTCTACTCTTTTATTTTAAATATTCCAAAATCTGAAATGTATCAGTGGCATGAACAAATTTTGGCGTTCGAACTCTCTTTTTGGAACGTCCCAGGTTCACATCTATGTACGGAGACCAGACCAGGCACTGTATTTGAGGCTTTTTTATGTTTATTCTCAGTCTTTGTAGGTAATTCAGGGAAGTAGGTCATATTAAAGCCACAGACACTTCTGTCCACATCCTTTGTAATTCAGTACTCACTGATCATTACAACATTCAACGCCCTAAATTTGAAGATACGAGCTATCAACATCGTGAAGTAAGTCAGCCAACTGTCCCTCCCTAGTTACAGTTCGACAAAATATTTCAACACAGATTCCATCGCAACCAACTTATAAGTCAAACCACAATGCGGTAGGCAATAGCTCCCGCCTGCGGACCAATATTCCTACACTCCAGTTTCTGGAATCCTACGAAATTAACTTTACGACACAAAGGCTATGAATAGGAATACGTTGTTTGTTACAACAGCACGTGTCAGTTTATATCAATAAATTGATATTTTTGTCCTATATTTACAAAGCTTACTGGTATATGGCAAATATTTGTAGCGGTGAATTACACTTTTCCTTTATAAAGTACTGGAAAATCGGAACTCTGTCTAGTGCAAATCAAATGTGATGAAATGATAAAGACAATTTTAACCATTACAAGAATAATCATTACAAGTTTCGAAGTCAACAAATGATATACAGAATTTCAGAAGCTAAAGTGATATGCACATGAATATTTTAACGGAACCATAAATATATGAACTAGCTGAAGTCAGTATAAACATTATCAGAGTTCAGAAGAAATTATCTGGGACTTAAATTTTGATTTCTTTATTACAGGTGAAAGTAAAACAATTCCTTTACATGCCTGGACAGGCCCTGGGGGGGGGGGTGTTAGGAGGCTGAGGCTTCCAGATTTAACGACAATCGGTAAATAAATGTGGTCAGGTTGACAGCCCAAGACATCGGTCGCCTTTACTCCCAGGAAATATACCTGATGCTCATTTTTGTTAAAGGCTGAGTTGACCTCAGGGTCATAATGAGTCCGAAAGGAATATATCAGTGAAAAATTCCAGTCGAACCCGCGACCTTCGGGCTTGTAGCGTAGTGCCTCAACGAACTGCGCCTCGGTGTGCCCCACAGTAACAAATGGAAATTTGAAAACTTTTATACTTTAACAATAACAATTCAGCTATGGTTCTTCTTCCAAAAGCCTCCAATAATTCTACTGTATCGTAAACTTCAATTCATTCAAACTTATAAGAGGAGAAGTTCCGTAGACATTTCGTGACACTGTTTAATGCGTTAACGGCTATCTGCGGAACTTAGAAAATATTCGATAAACTGTATACTACTATTCTCTAAAGCTCGGTCTCTCGTCAATATATTTTTTTATAATATAATAAATGTAAAGTTAAAGTGCACCCTTGTACAGGCACTGAGACTTTGTACAGGCCGTACGACCCAAAGTGGGAGTAGGGGTATAGCTCTACTCTTTCTTGGCCACGGCACTAGAAGGGGGTGAGGGGTCAGCGTCACGCCCTGGCCGCTCTTTGCCAAGGGAAAGACCCAGTACCCAGGACTCCAGGGCCGGTTTGGACAGGTGCGGAAAATCTCGTCCCCACCGGGATTCGATCCCCGGACCGTCCAGCCCGTAGCCAGTCGTTATACCGACTACGCTACCCGACCCACTTCATAATATCATACTGTGATGTATTGACCTCAGAGAAATACATTCTTTAATATTAGGAAGTTTAAGTGCTCACAAAGTCACATATTCATATACCTACATGCATAATTTTCAAAATTCGCATGGTTGTTCGTACAGTAGTGATTATTGACTGGGCCGTGTTCTCCTTTGTTTTGCAATTGACAAAATTACACTTTTCCAGTACATTCTAAGAGAACAAATGCAATTTAACCCTTTAAACGCCGAGTTAAATCCCTTCTGCCATCTGCTGGCATTATTAGAAGCTCACCATAATATCCACGTTAGCAGGATAAGGGTTAATGCTTAAATGTACCTGTATTGGCATTTAAAGGGCGATGTCCAGTGAGAACTAAAATTGTAATAGATATAAAATTATAGAAAAAGTAAATTTTTTTAATTATTTAGGAAAAATGATATCTTATGAAGGAGAATTGGACATTGATAACAAATTAAATAACTTTTTGAAAATTACAGTTATTTTAAATAATGTGTTTAGACCAAAAAACCCTTAAGACAACAAGAATAAAGCTATAAAATACACTAACCCTTCCAGTTTTGTTACATGGTAGCGAAACTTGGACTATTAAAGCAATGGACGCCAGAAGAATAACAGCAGCAGAGATGAAATGCATGAGAAGAACAGCAAGATACATTTTGACAGATTACAAAACAAATGCACAAATTGCAAAACTTTAAAAATAACATCAGTTTTGGACAAATTATTTGAATACAAGAGAAACTGGAGACAACATGTAAATAGAATGCCTCGAAATATATTACCCAGGGTAATGAAATACTACTCCGTAACGGGGAGAAGGAATCATGGTAGAACTTTGAAGAGACTTCTGGATACTTGAGAGCGGAACGGGTCAAGTGGCCCAACTCTATGACAGATATATGATGATAATGATATACCTGTGTGTACAATTTTATAGCATGCATTAACCAAATCTAGCTTTAAGGATTTTCATCCCCGTTGTATTAGTTAAAACATAAGGAAACAATTAGATGTTTTATAACGGTCATTTCCATGCATAATTGTTTCCTTATGTAACCGAATCTAGCGTATAGCTTCACTTAAACACTCAGCGCAACAAACTTTCAACTTTCAGGGTACAATATGCTTAATGAACCGATTATTTTGAGTTGTGATGTTCATATGTTATTCTGTCTCTGCGCTTGTCACTTCTGTTAAAAATATTTTTATACAAAGAAATACAAACCATTGTTAACAACAAAAGTATATTATAAATGTCAAGTTACCTAACAGGAATAGAGAGTAAATTTCTGACGATAGCATTCAAAATAATATGCATTATATACAATTATCAGTAAAAGAATAATTAAACTTAAAGTATTTTGACACCTCTCAATTGAATTCGAAATTACAAAGGTAAATAGTTTGTGATCCGTGACATTTTATTCCGCTTCATTCTTTTCGAATTTAATCAATACTGCTCAAAACGAACAGCTGTTCAAGTGTGTCATACACAAAGAGTCACACAAACTGGCACCTGACCACATCAGTATTTCACATACATTTGTCACAAGTTTGATGAATACCAATTAAAAGAAATTACTCTGTCTTTAATTTTTATTCCAAGTACCACGTCGGCAGAAATAATATCAGCACATTTACCTGTCCGGTTTTTGATGGGATGAACTTCTGTTGTCGAAATTTTCTGATGCATGTTTCAGTGCAACAGTGGTGAACCATTTAGCACAGTTAACAACTACAGACATACATGTCGGTATTGACTGGGGTGGGACTTCTTTTTAAAAAAAAAATACAGTATTTAAAGTATTTATTTTTGTTTTAAGCACCAGTAGATTTAACCATTTTATAAGTTTAAATTTCCCCTACTTAGGAAGTAACAAGGGGTTTTCCCCTGAGGAAAGGAGGGGTAAAACAACCAGGGATGTGAATGTGATTGTTCACCTACATTTAATATCGAAGTTAGAAATGCGTGGGCTGTGCCTCCATATCTTCACACGCCTACATTCATCTCTTCAAAATTAAGCATAGGAAAAAATTACCTTTTTCTACACGTAAGATCTGAAGTTCGCAGATCATAAGACCGACTTCCGTCTTCAGACACTGCATAGCCTGATGGTTATTTATCAAGGCCTTTCAAGAATGTGTTGTGCATTTAAGACAGACAAATAGACTAAGTGATGTCACATTACAGAATAAGTGACAAATTCACTGTGCATTGTGTGTTCAAAAAGACTATCCCACCAACATGTTATAGAAACAATTTTTGTCCTGTCAACAATAATTAAATCTTCATTCATATTTTAAAACCTATTAAAGAATAGTCATTAAATAAAAGAGTAAAACTGGCTGCTAGAGAATTCCGAAGCCTTCTGGAAGTTATCCCTACCTCTTCGTTCCTTGATCATTAAGAGCAGCGGTGAGCTGACGTGTACAAATTACTTTCATTATAAAACAGCTACCTTCAGAAAGAATCTGGATTAACTGAGTAAGAGATGAGTTCTTTGTCTGTATTCCCAGTAGAAGTTCCTCTGTTATACACAGAATGTATGTTACTTAATTGAGCACCATTAACTCAGTAACTTCTCGGCCGAAAGAAAATAATGTTATTGTACACACTGATGTTAAAGTGTTATTTTTCTATAAATAAATGCACTTATGAATATCAAATATCAGCACACGGCGGACACTAAAAAATTAAAGTTAATTTAAAAATAACATGTTAACCAATTTCTTTCCAGATAATGATGCTTACCGTTCCGTAAGGACGTTTTCATTCACCTTTAAATATATACAGATTAAGACATCTTTCCATTTTCATTTTAGTTTTGTTTGCCATGTCAAAATTCAGTCTTTTAATGCATTAGATGGCCAATGTCTTGATGAACTGAAGAACTGTAAGATCCTCAAAAGCACCGTGTTTTATGTAAATAGTTACTACATCTGCTAATTTATCTGCCAGTCAGCCTGTCAGCCAGTCAGCCAGTCTTTCAGCTTTTGCATTATTTACGTAGTAACTTCTTAGTTATTTCGTTGGAGTCAGTAACTATTTAGGTAGTTAATTGTTTATTTATTTGGTTGTTTGGTTATATTGTTACGTATAACTACTTAGGTAGGCAGTTAAATAGGGGTTTGTTTAGTGATTTGGTTGGTTGAGTCATTTATCGCATAAGTCGGCAAATCATTAGTTCATTGGTTAACAAGTCAGTCAGTCAATCAATCAGGGAGTTAGAAAGTTAGGTAACTTTGTAGGTGGGCAGTTAAATAGTTGCTTATGTAGGTTGCTAGATGCTTGTTTATTTGTTTGTTTGCTTGTTTGATTGCTTGCTTGCTTGTTTAGTTATTCAGTCAGCAAGTAGGTCGATAAGTTAACGGATTATGTATTTAGTTTTTTTGTAAGTTGTTTAGTTGGCTAGTTACTTATTATTTAGTTAGCTTATCTGTCTGTCTGTCTGCCTTCTGCTGTCTGTAACCTATGTAAATAAGTAGGTAGCCTAATTACTTCATTAGTTATTCGATTACTTATTTGGTTGATTGCGTATTTAGTTAGTATGTTAATGAGACTTTCGCTTTTTTGGTTGGTTTGTTGGTTAGTTGGTTGATTGACTGATTGTTTAGCTAGTTGGTTGGTTTGTTGGCTTGCTGGTTGATTGCTGGTTGATTGCTGGTTGATTGGATGGTTCTATCATATGTTTCTTGGTTAGCTGTTTCCTTCGTTTTTCTTTGAATATTGACATCATTACCGTATCCTTTACTTCGTGTTGCACCTCAGTCCATGAAAGTATGTCTATAACAATAACATTTTAAATGCACCTAGAGTATTTTTTGTCATTTCAGTTAACCCAATATTACCTCAACACAACGTTGTTAAAAACTGAACTAAAACGTACATCAGTCTAGCATAAATTTTGTTGAACATAATCGACCAGCAGTTGAAAATTACTTAGTAAAAGTCAACAAAATTGCGAATTTGAAAGGAAAACAGTTTGCCATGGGCCCTAACAAGAAAGTTGACTACCGTGATGAGAGTGGTAATTAATTAAGTCTGACAGACTCTTCAAGTGCAGCTCTTCTCCCCCAATACGCATCACTATTAATCCTCATAAACATGTCGAAAATCTTCAATAATTAACCGTAAAAAATAGCTGGGGAGAAATTCCAAGCAACCAGCAAAATAAGCAGCGGCTCGTTTCAGGTCATTAACCACCAATAATCACATTCATTTTGAAGTCGAACTAACCGAATTAGGCCAGGTATAATACTGATAGTATCTCTATTATGTTACATAAACATTAGTACGGCCAGTTCTGTGTCAGGAATGTGGTTGCTGTCGTTACTATTATAGCAAAATAACTTTCAAGGACAGAGAAAATAGGCGAATTAATAAGGTTAATTTATTAGAAACTTGGAGATGAGTTAAGGAAAGGCATCATGGAATTTTATCATAACATTTGTGCATTGCTTTAGTTGTTATGAATAACGTATATTGTGGCGACAGTGTCGAGCTAATGTCATGTCTTTAGGTGTTGTTTATTAGGTCTGCTGTAGGGAAAATTAAATTAAATCCTTAAGTCTTAAGTTACCCAGCGCCGTCGAGTAAATACATCCCGACGTTTCGAGGGATCGCACTGGCTTAAATCTGTGGTCAAATACTCCAGCTTCTAGAAATTCCTGAAGAGCTGAAAGCCAGAGACAACTCAGTCCAGCTAATTGGTGATCTGATTGCAGCATCAGGTTAATTTGCACAGGGTTCCTGGCATAAGACACGATGTAATATTCTGTAGAAGAAAGATATAAACCGCACGTTCTAAAAAGATTTAATATTTATTTTTGTGGTTTGACAGCCAGCTATTTTCTTTTAACACTTCGCAGTCAAAATCATTACTGTGAATTCCAACATTCTGGTCCAAATTAATTCTCCATAAATCTCAAATTGCGAAACTGAAAAGCAGAAATCAAATGACAAGAAATGGGGGAAATAATAACACTGCAAAATAATGAGTCGGTTTGAGGGCGACTATGAGCCCAGTACGACGGAAAACTCTCTCGAGTGTAGCTCGACACTGGCGCGATAAGTTTGTTCTGGTATCAAGTGCAAACAGTTTATCGAAGTATTAAGCCTTAATCTACAGATTATTTAAACGTGTTATAAGATGTAAATTTGTAAATGAATTATCACCAACTCTTAAAATAGAAATCCACAATTTTGTGTTTATGTATGAAGAATATTGAGAAAACACCATAAAGTGAAATTAGTTTATTAAAATAACACATCTACCACCTCCTCTACAGATTTCTAACTTAATTATATCATGTTTATTTTCAACTAGTAGAATCCCAAAAAGAATCTGGAATTATTTAGTATTTTTCCTCTATGTGTATAATAATGTGTTGATCTTGAAAGTTCTGTCCACTTGTACATAGGCCTAAAAGTTCTTCATCAAAAAAGTTTACTCTGTATAACTTCATCAACTGATGAATTTGTTTCTTAAAGAAATCAAATGGTTACATAAAACTGCATGCGATTACTTTAAAGAAAGACAAATTTGACGTATGAATCATCTTTCAGTACAAGTAAGAGAACATTACGTAGGCGCTCCTGTGGTTGTGATTTGCTACTGCTGTACAGATGTATAATAAAGTAGGATTAAAATGAACTGCATGAAATCATAAACTCGGATCGTAAATATTTTCCATTAATGACTATGATACAACAAAGAAATAACATATTATGAAGGCAACACAAAGTAATTTAATTTCTAAACAGACTTTTTAGACATTTCTCTAATTACACCAATCAAGCTTTATGTTCCTGTGACCGTGCATCGTGAGTAAAGCGTGAGGAAAGAAAACCAACAAGATGCAACAATATAGATGGTTTATTGTCAGTTATGGATGTTGATTACTGACAATGTCTCAACATGTTTCGGGCATCTTTATGCCCATCTTCAGGA
>Ga0123355_10009435_pt1 | contig 14839 bp, 6 predicted proteins | sample TergutEmb28metaG_3_FD_89872 | JGI IMG/M metagenome (GOLD analysis project Ga0123355, IMG submission 89872) | Embiratermes neotenicus P1 segment gut microbial communities from Petit-Saut dam, French Guiana - Emb289 P1 | ecosystem: Host-associated > Arthropoda: Insects > Digestive system > Gut ...
ATATTAGGATGGATCTCCAGGAAGTGGGATGTGGGTATATGGACTGGATTGGGCTGGCCCAGGATAGAGACAGGTGGCGGATGCTTGTGAGTGCGGTAATGAACCTTCGGGTTTCGTGAAATGCGGGGTATTTCTTGACTAGCTGCAAACCAGTTGGCTTCTCAAGAATAACTCTGCACCACGGAGTAAGTAAGTAAGTCAGTATTAATCGAAATTCAGGGTAAATTTCAATTTTTATGATACTGTACAAGAAACATTTTTTTTATTATAGATATCGATTTTGTTGAAACATAATGCAGGTATGTAATGACTGTTTTAAAAACCATGTTACTACGCCCAATAATAGAGATTTTTAACGTTAATTCAAGTGGTGCGTTTTATTACCAATGCGCGTCGACTAAACTTTACGGAATCATTCAAAAAACGGAGTTTTAGGGTGAGGTATTTCCTAATGTGTACTGAGTTATTATTTTCTGTCTGTAAATATATGTTTCCTATTATCGATTAAACATTTAAGTTGCATCCTGTTATCTTTGTTCTTGGCGAGTTCATAACGAGTATTAAAACATACGTTTGTTAGCTTCGCTATGACTTGTCTCTGTGCCGGTGTGCCGGTGTGTATGTAAGGCGTCTGCGTCTGTGAGTGGGATATCAGAAGCATCAGCGCCAATATCGAAATGCGTCTAAATAGATTTTAAGTGGAAAAGTCCATTGCTATCCAAGTGTTAAAATACAGTGAACGGAAATGGGGCTGTCACAACAGACTGGAAATTGCTAGCACCATGGGCCAGAATCTACGTTAAGTAGCTAGTAGTTATTCAGTAGTCAAGAAATGCCCCTCATTTATGAAAACTCTACGTTTATGTTCTTGTGTAGAAGAACATGGCATGTATCCAATCCTGAAAAAGATTAACCTCGTCTACACGCTTTCATCGCATTTCTTCAATACCTACTTTAACATTTACCTCCATCTTATGCTAATTTCTACGAAATCGTCGTTTATATTGAGGTTTTTTAGGAGGGCAAAGTGTGCAATTATTTGTCGAGCCACGCCGCAGTAAGTGTCCACGTATAGGGTTATTTTAACCAATCCCAAGGCGTATCAGCATAACTTACCCCTTCCCGGCACACGTAACGGAAGAACACAAGAATGAAGACGTTTCCCAATTGCTGTTTCTTGTCTTCTCCATGAAACGAGCTGAGAAACACTTAAAAACATTTTCACCAACATTTGTGGACACTCTTTAAGAGCAGACAACAGTGAGTGACACTTTGCATGCAGAGCTATATACTTTCATGCGAAAATATCTGTCAAACGCCTCTCATTATTGGTCGTAACTAAAATTTTCGCCGCACAGTTCTATATAAAATTGAATACTATTTTATTTCCCGCAAGTATTTTCCGTAAATAGTACAGTTTTGAACGTATTTACTTATATGAAAGGAAATTATCCAAATTTTGTATGCTGTGTACAGTTTCCAACTCTCTAATTATGTCTTAATGCGCACGTCCTTGGACTGTAGATGAATAATCTCGCCAACTGTGTTTTAAGTAACTGGAGTTTCGCTTTAATATAAAATAATTGAAACTGGTAACGCTTTACACAGTTTTAGCGTTGTCTTTTTAATTACGTGTCTTTAATTGCCTCTGCTTCACCAAAGATCCTTGCGTCTTCTTTATAACAAAATTAAAATCCAAAATGTTTTAAAAGTGAAAGTTGTTGCACAACTAAATAGAAAGTAATTATTCTTCTCCGACTTAATATTTACGCCCCTGTACCAGTATCTTACGTTTATCGGATATTAATACTAAATGAGTCACGATCTGTTTTGTAAGAAGTTTCGAGTGTGAAATAGTTAAAGTGTGGAAATTGTCACCGATTTGAAGGGAAATTAATTAAAACACTTTATTATCCAACAGATGCACAAATATATAATTCGTAGATACAATTAGAATTATTATAAAATATTTAAAATTGCTCCGACATGTTTCGGATAACAACGCATCCATCATAAGGGTTCTCTATACAGTGCTTGACTAAAATTACGGTAATGGTTCTATCGTGTCCGTTGACATGGACGTAGTTGGGGTTATGGCAGCATATTTGCAAATGTGCTGCCATAACACCGACTACGTCCATGTCAACGAACACGATAGAACCATTACTGTAATTTTAGTCAAGCACTTTATAGAGCTCCCTGATGATGGATCCCGTGTAATCCGAAACATGTTGGAGCAATTTTAAATATTCTAAATATTTTGTAATAATTCTAATTGTATCTACGAATTATATATTTGTGTATCTGTTGGATAATAAAGTGTTTTAATCATCATTGATGCACGGTACAAACATGAAGATAGGAAATTAATTACTTTATAGGAGTCGGTATTTCCTGTCCAAATCCTAGGTTTTGTAACTAATGACCCGAGTTGAGTACACATAAATATATCAGAAACAAACCTAAGTTTGTACCTTGTACATTTCTATTTAAGTTGTTTTTTATTACAATTGAAACAGTCATCTGAATATAGGAAATTTGCCTCCCGTAAACACTAATTAAAGAAGCTTAAATAATTCAATAACACAGCTCAAAATGCGTGTCATATTCTATGTCACTTCATCCCAACAGTGATCGCGCGCATTTTATGTTGCTGTAGCCGTACAAGGTAACAAAGAAAGTGAGCTATTTGAAAACTGAACTTTCAGTCCCATACTTTACTTCTAAAAGCTCCTCGAAATTGCACGACTGTCTGTCCAATAAAAGGACGTGTTTGGTTACCGCTTATTGGTATGCTGTACTCTGCCTGCGCATCCAGAAACAAATTGTCAATCGAAATGGCGGAAATTTAATTTTCCCTTTCACTGAAAACCGGATAGGTGTTCTATCGTTTCCAGTTCTGATCTTCTCCAACGTGAATTACGACAATGACCCTTTTTTCAAAAGAATACTGTACACTAAAGTGGAAGTTTTACCGTTCAGGTTAGTATCGGGTTCCAAAAGTGCACCATATATGTCATCCGTTTCATACGATATGTTCTTCTGCAAGATGTCTCTGTGACAGTGTTCGACTCGTAGCCCTGTTTTTGAGAGGTTGTGGTAGGCTGCACTGTATGCAGAGTCTAATTAGGGTACGTAGGTCTATACATTGACTTAGAGGCTTTCAGATCGCGCAGTATACGTAATTATAAGTCGTACGACGGAATTTCAAGCGATAATGTTCCCTTTTTCAATTAACTACATGTTTCCGAACTTCCTGAGTCATGCTCAGCGTTAGCAACGGAATTTCAAGCGATGTTCCCTTGTTTCAATTAACTATATGTTTTCGAACTTATGAGTCATCCTAAATGTTATCATCTCTATAGAACTAATACAGAAAACGGTTGATTTCGATGTTCTTTCTTTAAAGTTATTTAATGTACTAATTTAAAGGCATTAATCCATAGTATGAGAATAAAACAAGTAAGTTCGTATAAGATATGTGAAATTATTATATAGGTGGAAAACCTCCTACATGTTTCGACCACTTTTTGTGACCATCTTCCTTCGTAAAACACCTCCCTGAAGATGGTCACAAAAGGTGATCGAAACATGTAGGAGATTTTCACCCTATGTAATAGATTCACATATATTTCATGCACTTGGTTTTATTCTCACACTGACGCATCAGTGCATGGTCATGAAATATATAAAATTAATTAATCTAGTTGAAGAATAAGCGACCAACTTGATGTCATAATGTATTAAGTTTTATTTCACTTGTTCTATGCTCAACATGTTTCGGACATTAATACATCCATCATCAGGAGCCTGCGACTTTTCTATTATATCACCACACTGGTAATGTGATCTTGTTTCACACATCGAAACAAGATCACACAACCAATGTGGTGATATAATAGAAAAGTCGCAGGCTCCTGATGATGGATGTATTAATGTCCGAAACATGTTGACCATAGAAGAAATGAAATAAAACTTAATAAATTGTGACATCAGGTTGGTCTCTTATTCTTCAACTATCACAATAATGCACGGTCCAATATACATAAGATTTAATTAATCTAGTTTGGAATCAGTTGTTTGTGGTTACATCAGCCGTTTGTTTTGAGAATATGTGCTGTTCTCGACAACTAAGTTTAAAACGTAGGATTACGTTTATCAGTCAGTATCTGTAAGGAGTTTGTGCAAAAACAGTACTGTGTTTATTAGACCCAGTTTTTACCGGCATTCAAAGAGAGTAGGCCTAAAGTAATCGAACAAGAACCAAAATATTTACGAGAAGACAATATAAGGGGACAAACATTTGTCCAGTAGCTGGTTATGACGAAATGAATATTAATGGATATATAAGAAAATAGTCGACCCAACTAACGTTTTGAGCGCTTAATAAGGCAGCATGTTGCGCCCTTTTAGGTCATCATCAGGTCAACACATGTAATAAAAAACATAAAAGAGAAAATACAAAAATGCCTTGATTTTTGGGAAATGATACCGCAGTTTTACAAACCAACATCCATATTTACATTATGTATGGTTGACAGTAATAATTAAAAATAGTTACACGCGGTTACAAACGTTAAAAATGGTAAAAAATTTGTGATGTTTTAGATATGGTGTGGAATTTGAAGAAGGAAATGAACATTGTTGTGTCTGATTGTAATTGAAAGCCGACCTTGCAGTTCATCTCCCACGAAATCAGAGATATGATACGGTTTGTGCTGGTGGATAAGTAGGGATATTTACCCAGAACAAGGATAAATATTCACCAGTCTACGAATGTGGCCACCCGAAAAGACAAGTAAATTATTACCACATGCAGAACTGACTATAAGGTCTTTATACCAATTCAACTTCAGAATATGTACAACGTATAATGTAATATTGATGTAACGAATCAACAATTTCAGAGACACTCAGAGAATCACATGTCGAGGGACATTAATTTATCGGACAAATCTGGTTTATCACTTCCTGGCACTTTACTTATCTGATAAATCCTAACGTCTGAGTTGTTTGATCACGTACTCTTTGGCAGAGCGACGGCGAGTGACAAATATTATTGGTCAGAAAAATAAACACAAAGTAAATTACATTTACTTGCTGTAGCAGTTGTGTTCCCATCCGAATGAAACATCGTTCGGTACAGTTCTTATCTATCACAATAAAGTAAATTATATATCGCTAATGTTATTATGTATTTTATCAATGAAAATGACGAATTCATTCTTCTTACTCGTAAAGCCCGTCTCTACGTAACAGACAGTTTACAAGTCGATCCTGCTTACTTTGCAGCGAATCGGGACTATGCGATTGTCTTTATATGTTAAAGTTGTTGTGTCAATTGCAGACCTTACTGCTTTAATGTGTATCGCCTACAAGTGATAATGGTTCTCCCACACTGATGCCTGGTTTGTGCGCAACACAAGATTCAGCCCCTAGGGAACCTGTATTGAACAAACAGATGTCTGCACTCAGCCTGTCGCTGCAATTCCTAATCGTGACGCGGACTGGGTACATTTATCTTCAGCATATCCATTTAGATGTTGGGAAGAGACCATTTGGGATATCTAGGCGTAAACTGGAGCACGGTATTAATATGCAGAGTAACCGTTGTTCCCTGAAAGAAAAACTCTGTATCTCGGAGTTTGTTCCATAACCGAACACTGTCGACCGGTTTCTTGAACGGTGTCATGGCGTACTGCTTTGTCAGACAAGGACATTTTTCGAAATAGTTGGTGCTTATTGTTGACGGCATCGGGAAATAGATGCTTATGACTTTGATTTTTATTAGGCCTACATGTGTTTTGATTCTGTTTGCATCTCTTTGATTCGAACTGAAAATATTCGTGATTTGAGCCTTCCGCTGCGAATAGATGAGAACATTTGTTTATTGGATGGTGCATCATTGTGAGAGTTGAAGAATAAAACACCAACTTGATGTCACTTGCTATTTTATTTCACTTCTTATGTGCTCAAAATATTTCGGACATTAATATGTTCATCATCAGGAGCTTGCGGCTTTGCTGTTGAATTACAACATTGGTCTATTGTTCTTGGTTCGATGTGTGTTGGAGTTTCGGTGTGGTTGGGTTGGAGTGGTATCCGTGTTGCAGGCTTCAGCCTGCAACACGGATATATTTTCGACCAGAGGTTAGCAAGATTTCCGAAACTGAATTTCATCATGATCAAAATTCTTAGTGAACTCTTAGAAATCGAGAATGGGGTCCTTCTGAATTGATCGTTGTGAAGTTGAGGTAGACAAAATCTTCTGGCCCAATATAATGCCCACATATTTCGATATTTAGTTTCGTTTAAATTTTTAAGGATGTACCTGATTATACCCAGTATTAAGAAACATTATGAGGCGTTGTAACTGACCGAATGTTCATTCTTTGTAAAAAAAAACAAGTTTCTTTGGTATCTATGTCCAGCAGCTGTCGACATCGCCAAATCAGTATGCCGGCCACTGCATGAACAGCTCTCCACGCAGATGTTTTGACAGTTCAATCAACTGGCAATGTATCTACGACACCTCTCTTTGTTATGGAATAGGGACGTCTAACTCTCTAGTACTTACAGTACTTGTTGTCAACACTGAGCCATTGCACGTAACTCCACCTTCGTACTTCCTCAGCTCCATCTCATCTAAAATATAACGTGACTGAACTGAGGACTTGCGTAGTCGGCAGGGCTGTTTTGTTTTCAGGAGTGTCTGTAAAAACAGCTTGATTGGGTGAGATTCTTCGTGAAAGTACCTAGTTTCGTAACGTAGGTGTCGATGCAGGTGCACCTTGATAGCGCAATCGGTGTAGCGACTCGCTACGGGCTGGGCGGCCCAGGGATCGAATCCTGGTGAGGGCGAGATTTTCCACACCCGTCCAGAACGTCCCTGGGGCCTACCTAGGCCCCTATACAATGGCTGCCGGGGTCTTTTCCGGGGATAAAGTGGCTGAGGCGTGGCGTTAACCACTCACCCCCATCCAGCGCTGAGGTTAATGAAAGGGACATACCACTCCTCCCCCTATGGGCCTTCATGGCCTGTTCTAGGGTGCAAATTACCTTTACGTTTTATTTTAGGTGTCGACATAGTGTATCAAATTACATCCTACCGCTTCTTTTCGAATCCTTGCCTAATCTTAAACCTGCCTATACTTCTACAGCGTCGTTATGTAAAGCAAAAATAATCAATGAACGAAACGATATGGATGCAGCGAAGTGTACTGATTATTGATACTGTGTGGAAACATAGGATCTTAAGCGTTTTGCAATTTATAATGAAATTATGCTACTTTATAAGTATGTAACAACAGTATGGAGGCTGGTGATGGTTAAAACTTAAGATTCAATTGTTACGCCACAATACCGACGTTTCAGAAGTACCAGGATTTTCTAAATTAACGGTAACTATTTATCAGTCGTGACGGCGTGACGCCACACAAGGTTTTTACTTTCATTAAAACCTCTGAAAATGACCCAAGCCCTATTGTGATGCAATGCAATAACTCGACATGTACGGATGCGTTATTTGTTCGACTCTGAAAATTCCTCCAATCACTCTTCCTTACCTCTCGACACAGCTCTTTACATTTAGTTTCAGTGGGATGCCTGTGTAGTGTAGAATTTGTTCAAAATTCACGGTTTGTACAACTAACGTACACAAGCTTCACATGATGTGTTCAATGAGACAGACACATCACAGTTGATTTAAGCCTAACACTCTGAAGACGAAAATTAATACACTTTACATACAAATATTCAGTTAATTTGATATATGTTTGTCCGTGCATCGTAGTATAAGCGTAGAGAAGAAAACCAACTAGATACTACTGAATGCTTTATTGCACTTATAATCTGCTCAACATGTTTCGGGCACTTATATGCCCATCATCAGTAGCTCGAGACTATACTTGCGTTATTGCCACATATGGTGTGTAATGCCTTGGTTGGTGGTGATCGGCTGTTAGGAGCAGAGCAGCAGGCTATGCGTCCAGGATGAGGGAAATTGTGCGACTGACTCTTCCCGGACGCCTAGCCTGCTGCTTTGCTCCTAACAGCCGATCACCAGTAAACAAGGCATTACACACCATATGCGACAATAACACAAGTATAGTCTCGAGCTCCTGATGAAGGACATATAAGTGCCCGAAACATATTGAGCAGATTATAAGTGCAATAAAACATTCAGTAGCATCTAGTTGGTTTTCTTATCTACGCTTAAATATTCATTTCTTACCTCACAGAGAACAGAATATGTTGGTATTAGGTAGAGCAGTCGGTGAATTCAGTATAGGGAAACGGTTACTGTTTACTGTTAGAATCCGACCTAACACATAATTGTACTGTTGGGAAAAATGTGGAGACTTTAATGTAAACCCTAGCGGCAATTATAAAAACCACTAGGCAATAGATTTTTAAAACTTCTAAATATGAAATTTGTCTACGTAATGTATAAAGGTTCATTTCCTGTCCCAAAGTAAAAAGACTGCATCTCCTTTTAGAAGGCCAACAGATTTGGCCTAATGGTTTTCAGAGGACTCATTGATGAATATTGCTACAATCATACATACACGCATGCACACGTTGTGTGAGTGAAGTGTAGAGATCTTAACTACATTTAGAACTGTGCTTGATAGGGTTCTGAGGTCGATGCTGGATTTCTAGTTTCTCTTCATTCTAGGCAAGGAATTTGTATCGCAATGACACTTTTCATACTTCATCCGCACATTTCATCTCATGTAAATAAGCGAAAATAAAGCCATTTATAGCAATGGGACAATACACTGAAATATTCCCGGGCAGACAATAGTTTTCCCGACTGCTGTCTTACACGACAGTTTTACAGTACAATTTTTAGTAACCCTTCGCGATTGAGTAACAGAGGTCCTACAGTCTTTGAACTTCTACTCCAATATGTGGAAAAAATAAGAAAGGAAACGATGAATAAGTAGAGACGTAAAAATGAAGTGCACGTAAAAAAGGATAAAGAGAAGAACAAACAGACTCTAGGCTCAGTTCTGCAGTACGTATTTATTCGTTGTTTACTAAGCTTGTTAATGCTTACAAAAGGCAGTTTAGTTTCGAAACAAGTTGTATTCACGAACTGGTTTTGCCTCATACAAGTATATCGTAGTCTCTCGGAGACCTTATATTTAGACGGCTTTTAGTTCAGTAGTGAGTGAAACAATGCTGTGTCCGGGCAGCCATGCGTTCTTATAAGTTCTTTGTTTTTACTTCTCAAGGTGATTTGTGCTCGGTAAAGGTCTGACTTCTGACAACTTGGTCAGAAGTCGAGAGTTTTGTGTTGAATGGCCGATTTATGCGACACGCAAAACGTTTTATGATCGTATTTCCCCAGTAAGACTGTTCCGACGCGATTGGTGTCAATCTTCTTGTAGTGTGTTATCGGCAGGACATGGAGTTCTGGCACTGAAAGGACCCGTGGGATTAAAGAAACGTATGTGTGTGTAGGTGAGAGGTCGAGACGGAGGGACATATATTTATTGTCGCGGTATTGGAAATATACGATGTAACCAGAATTTCATTTTCTTCTCTTTCATTTTTGCCTTTCTTTCCTGTTTACATGTTTGTTTGTTATCTAATTATATACTTTCTTTCCTGGTATTTATAATTTGTAACGTTATTTCGCCTACTGTAAGCATAGTAATGTAGCGCCGAGTCACCGAGGGCATTTTGGTGATTGATTAAAAAAAAAGTGTAGAAAGATTGGTTAATTTGAATTTTCCTGAAGAAACTGTCAAGAGCCTCAGTAAATACAATCTGGATTTGAGAAATGCGTTCTTCTAGACTATTACTAAGCTCGCAGTGTTAGTTCCATACCGATGTTAAGAGACGACCTATCAGTCCTATCTTCAAGTATCAAGGTTCAAGATTTTTTGACCCATGACGATGGGACCGATAGGTCGTCCTGAAACATCGGTAAGGAATTACCGATGTTTCGCATCGTAATAGACCAGTAGAGGGCAGTTCTTATCTACTTCACGGCGGAAGCCTCCAATCACGCACGATATGGGAATGGCTGAGATGTTAATAATGGAATTCCCCCGTGTGACCATTCTTATTATACTAGTGATTGATTAATCAGGACAACATGTTGTGATTATTAATATTAATTACTAAACAAACATTCCCGAAAGTACTGAGGAATGGAGTCCCCTCGAATTAGTCGGTAATTTTCCAAAGCTTCATTGACAATCTATACATTTTATCTTTAAACCAACATGTTTATATTATATGTATGTATTATCTACGGAGTTATTTCAGTCAACTGTCTTGAAGTGAAGCTGTTGATATAAAAATGGGTAACAGAAGAGTTACCAAGTATCAACGATATCTCGGTGACATCTACACAACTCTGTGGCAAATTACTGACTCTGCGTCTCTTTGGCTGCATGAATCATCTAATCCGTATTATATACTTTCGTTAGTAACTTTTTGTTTCTAAAAGGCATATTTATTTCATTTCACAGAACCCGAAGGTTCATTACCGCACTCACAAGCGTCCGCCACCTGTCTCTACCCTGGGCCAGCCCAATCCAGTCCATATACACACATCCCACCTCCTGGAGATCCATCCTAATATTATTCACCCATCTACGCCTAGGTCTCCCCATTGGTCTTCCTCCCTCCGGTTTCCCCAGCAAGACTCTATACACCCCCTCTCCTCACCCATGCGTGCCATATGCCCAGCCCATCTCATTCTTCTCGATCTTATCACCCGGTAGCTGCAAACCAGTTAGCTTCTCAAGAAGGACCCTGCACCATGGAGTAAGTAACAGGCATATTTATACATGTTCATGCTGTTAGCACCTTGACGAAATGAAGCACATGTTGCTGTCCTTGTTTTATGGATATTTACGCTCTGTTTTAGGGACAAGTCGGGAGAAAATTTGTTAGAGACTTTTATTCTCTTAGTTGAATTTATCAGTGCACTTCCCTCGGATAAAGTCCGAAAAAGTTCATCTAATGTGAATGACATATCTGTCCGTGTCTCTGTTGACCATTTTTCATTTTCAAAAGTAATCTACTGATTTAGGCGAAACGATTTTTAGTACGGAAATTTGCATTATTTTTGTGGAAGATATAAACCCTGGGACCCGTTTAATATAAATAACCCCTAAGAACTACAAATGAGCCTCATATTGCGCTTTAATTCTTGTTGCCTTACAAAGCCTATTATTCGAATTCTTGGTGCAAACAATCAAATTTGATATAATGAGCGACTTATTTTGTTGAACGACTTCCTATCCATGTAAAGAATATGTAAGGAAGTGTGAACAAAAGTATATTATTGCACCCATAGAATCGCTAGTGTAATTGTTTGCCAGTAAAGTAACATCAAAAAGACCAGTGAGGTTATAAAAAACGCGCTTGGAAGGTATCGTTGCTCCAGTTAGAGTTAGCTTTGTGTCTATTATATTTTGTTATATCTACAGTAAGGAAACACTCTTCTTTGAATGGAAGCATCACGCTGTGCTTGTAACGTAATATAATGTTATATAATGAACTTCAGCACAATCACTTTATTATTCTAGGTAATACCAGGCTACATGTTTCGACTAAAACTTAGTCATCCTCAGGCCTATGTTAACAATTGTGTTACCAGATACTGTGCACACTTTGGGTTCCCATCGTGTTTGCATTCATGGAATATATCTAGTTAAAACGTTTTTCTAAAAGGAGTGTGAAGTGCACTTCACACTCCTTTTAGAAAAACGTTTTAACTAGATGTTTTCCACGAATGTAAACACGATGGGAACCCAAAGTGTGCACAGTATCTGGTAACACAATTGTTAACATAGGACTGAGGATGACTAAGTTTTAGTCGAAACATATAACATGGTATTACCTAAAATAATAAAGTGATTTGCTAACGTTCATTATATAACATTATATTATGAAATACGCTTCACCAACTCGTTTTGAGTGCAATATATTTTCATTTTCACGATATTTCAAGAATTAACATCCGAGGATAATAAGTCGTGAGCAAGAGCCAAGTAGATTTCAGTGGATCATACTTTGTACGAAACTTATGTAACAAAAGGGATTTTATTTCATTCCAAGCAGAACAAGACTTGCAGGTAATTTACATTAAAAAGAAAAGAAGGGGAAAAGTTTTCTTTGTAAAATTGCTGATGCGATCTAAAGTTGCAAATCTGGCAGTTACTCAGATGAAGAAGCAGTCTGACACACGGATTTGGGTCCAAGGCTTGTGTACATACGTAATAACATAAGAAGTGTGAATAATTAGCCAAAAGTGTCCTTGTTATAAGACTGCAATGACCTCGCGGAAATATTTTTTATCGCCAGTTTCTAAAACTTCTAAAACTTCTAAAACTCAAAATTCTTCGAATGTGATATTTGTGATCATCAAATAGTAAGCCTATCGAAGTCGTATAAGCAAGTAACTTCGCTATGCGGAGTCGTGACAGTAACTCTGCTGGTCAAGAAATGGTTTATTTTTATGAAACCCGAAGGTTCATTATATTGTGTAAAACTACGTGTTTCTGTTACTCAGTCAGCTTAATGCATTTCAGACCTCAAACTTTATTTTTTATATTTCTAATAATGTTTCTAACACAATGTATCTGTGTATTGTAGTCGACAATTGTCTGCAGTTCGATTATCGACAGGCTGTTTTCGGTACCGACAATAAGCTGAACAATCTATCAGTCTGATTTTTAAACAATGAATCGATATAATAATTATTAGGTAATTTGAAAGCATCGGGTTTTGTTAATTAGAATTACTAGGATTACATTAAATTATCTGTAATTAGCATGGGCATGGGCCAGAATAGCGCAGTCGGTACAGCGGCTCGCTACGAGTTTGACGGGCGGGGAATCGAATCCCGAAAAGGACAAGGATTTTCGTACCCGTCCAGTCTAGCCCTGGGGCCCACAAAGCTTCCTGTACAATGGGTGCCGGCTGTCCCTCCCGGAAACAAATCGACCGGGGCGTGATATTAACCACCCACCACCCTATATCGCCGAAGTTGAAGAAAGAGTAGAGTTATACCTCTTCTCCACCTCTGGGTCTTCATGGAAGGTTGTGAGGTGAGATTTAACTTTTAGCATTTGCAAGAGGCGTAGATGTTTTCAGTCTGGCTTGTGCCAGATTGCCGGCAGCGCACGTAGCTTAACTACGAAACAGAAGGTGCAGTGCTCTAGTGTCGGCGAAATATTAATGACATTCGAGTGTTAAAAGCTCTGCCGACCAATCTAGGTAATATTATATGGATGAAAGAAAGCAAGTTTAACGTGCATCGCGTGAATTAATGATTCTCAGACCAACGGATTTCGAGCCAATCAGCGACCACTACTTAATACGTGCACCACCACGAACCCCCAAGAACGACCTCTGATAAGCAATGTTTGGGCGAGAATGAGGAAAGTGGAGTTTTGTTCATCGACAAATCAGCATGTCGTTTTTATCAGGCATTCGCCCAGTAAATATATCGCACTTGAGATTTGGCCGTCGACGAATGAACATATATTCTGGTTCTGGATTTCTGCGTGTGAGTACTCACAATTATAATCTCGGAATTACGGCGAATCGCTGTATGCCTTTGGCTTAGTATGTGACTGATGAAAATATAATTCTTTTTTGTGGCATTCAACTGGAGAATATGTATTCTGAGATTAGACTTTAGGAGATGCGGTTGAATACTGGCTAGCGCATAAGCAGCTTATACCAACAAAGAGAAATGAACTACTCAGTATAACTCTTTAATCCAGACGTATCGTAACCTGTCATTGTACAAGTATTTGTACGCCCGGTGATATAAAACTTTTCATCTCAGAAGTCGTCATTCGCAGTACAGTGCCTGTGAACAAAACAAATTTTTTACAGCAGACATTGGTCACATCATTATAGCATAATACCATCAACGGCCAACAGATTCAACAGTCGATTTCGCTTTTGCCCCGAAACGTTCTCGGAGGGAAGCCTTGTGTTCTCATCTGGAAGCGAACTGCTTTACAAGCCAACAGCAACGATTGCTGCGTATCAAGTTGCCAGTCCCTTCACATTTTACGACTAAAATACAGCATAAATATCTGATCTCTTCCAGGTAAAACCATTGCTGTTATTGTGTTCGAATTTTGTGTATTATGTCTCACGTTCATGAATAATTGTATTTGGTGTAACATTGGGGTCAGTGTTGTTCTTTAGTTCTGCAATTTTGTTTAGTAATTTAATTAACTTTTCAGTTCTCTTCAGCTCTGCAGCAGATTCTACCCGTCTTTCACAAGTTCTAACCAGACACTATTGTGCTGGAAGGTGTTAACACATGATCATAAGGTTTGTCATCCCCGCTGTGATCAATAACGTAACTAGAGTGGAGTGTATGTACTTGTCTAACACAACTTTGTTTCATGGAAGAGGTATATATAGTATTTATTACATAAGGTACAACTACATGTTTCGGCGCTTACTAAGTATTTCATGTACAACCTGAAGATGGCCATTGTCAAGCGCCGAAACATGTAGTTGTACCTTATGTAATAAGTACTACATATACCTCTACCATCAAACAAAGTTGTGTCATACAAGTACATGCACTCCACTCTGGTTATTGTTAAAACAAGGACAGACAGGCACTATTCCGCTTCAAAGCATCCGCATCACGACGCTTCATATTCTGTGATTTACACTCATCGCAATTTTTGACGTTTTGCTGACCATGCATCTCAGTATATTTATCTCAGTAATTAATCGTTTCGAGCACATGTGCTCATCATCAGGAGGTCAAAATTGCTTTACACAGCCTCTGGTATTATCACACCTATAGGTGTGATGATACCAGAGGCTGTGTAAT
>Ga0123355_10009436_pt1 | contig 14838 bp, 18 predicted proteins | sample TergutEmb28metaG_3_FD_89872 | JGI IMG/M metagenome (GOLD analysis project Ga0123355, IMG submission 89872) | Embiratermes neotenicus P1 segment gut microbial communities from Petit-Saut dam, French Guiana - Emb289 P1 | ecosystem: Host-associated > Arthropoda: Insects > Digestive system > Gut ...
TACTAAATACTGGGTAAGAGTGTGAAAAGAATTCAGCAATAAAAGACACTACGACAAAGGCTATAAATCTAAACAAATCAGAAAAAATCGTCAGGATAATAGCTTTTTTTACAGAGTAAGATTTTAGGATATAAAAATATATGAACAAGAAAAGCGCTGTGCTAAGTCTGCTAAACATTAGAAAGAACATGAAAGTGTGCGATTCAATTGCTGGATAGAAAAAATCAGGAAATGTTCGGATAGTAGCACTAAGTAAGCATGCTAACCCAATAAAGGAGACTTCCTTTATTGAAAACACTTTATCATTTACTAGTATCTTTGCAGCCGCAAAAGGGGATAGAAAGCCAAGCCACATATAAGTGAAAAACAGAACCAAAATGTCAATTTGCAGCATGATAGGCCTCCTCCCAGTAAAATTTCATGTATTTTCTCATAAACATTAGATTGACTACGCATAATTATATAATGAAAGTGCAAATAATCCAAGAAAAAATAATGAATTATTGTTTTACGAAATATTTTTATCGTTTTTCGATAAAAATATATTGACAAACGAAACCACGCTATATATAATGCAAATATAAGTTCCGAAGTGATTATAAAAACAGCATGTCATCAATATAATAATACTATATACAAAAAGGAGAAAGTAAATATGTGGAATTCTATCAAATCAGTACAATTATCTTTAGTATGTACGAAAATCGTAATAGTGCTTGTCATTGCGTGTGCTGTGGCTATGCCGTTTATGATTCAGAGGTATATGTGGCTACTTGATGTAGAGATTCAGGCGTTATATCCATTTATGGCACTCATGTACATAGCCTGCATTCCGGCGATGACGGCGTTAATATGTCTACACAAGTTATTACAAAATATCAAACAAGAGCAAATCTTTATTGCAAGCAATGTTAAGTTTCTTCGTATCATTTCGTGGTGTTGTTTCTTTGCAGCAGCAGTATTAGCAGTATCCGGAATTTATCAGTTAATATTTTTCCTTGTGGCTATTGCGTTTGGATTCTTTGGACTTATCCTGCGTGTAGTTAAAAATGTAATAGAAGAAGCGATGCGTATCAAAGATGAAAATGAACTCACTATTTAGAAAGGAGGACGTAAGATGGCTATTATTGTAAATTTAGATGTAATTATGGCGAAAAGAAAAATATCAGCAGGAGATTTGGCGGAGAAGATAGGGATAACGTCCGCAAACCTTTCAATATTAAAAAACAACAAAGCGAAAGCAATACGCTTTTCGACACTTGAAGAAATATGCAAAGTGCTCGACTGTCAGCCAGGGGATATATTGGAATTTGCGAAAGATTAACATGAAGCGAGATTGCGGATCAAGCCCGCAATGACAATAGGGGATTGGGGAAATGTTGACGATGTACGATGATAATTTCAAACCTGAACTAGACGAACAAGAGATACCGGAATTTGTAAGAATCATCACGATAGCCGTATTTGCAGGGCCAGCAGCACAGTTTTTAGTTCTTTTGGTTGGTCTTATTATGTACGCTGCTGTATTTCGGCAAGGCGATAAATTTGTCTTTGTTGGCGACTGGGTTGATGTTGATTTATTTTGGGGATTTTGGTTTACAGGGGCGGTAATGTTTATTGTCCAAGCATTTGCGTATGTCCTCGGTGTGTTTTGTGGTAAAGCTAAAATAAAGTATTACATGTTGTTTTCGTCGGCGCTTGTGCTTATAGTTGCTGAGCAGATGGTTGTAATGAACCGTGAAATTTATTTTATAGAGCATCATGCTGTATACGCATTTTTTTTCTCAACGATAATGCTTGCAGTTTTCACACCAATGACTATATTGTTTGATAAGTTACCCAAACTAAAAGAGAAAACCAAATTTTTATTATCATTTAGCCTAGCTTTCATTATAGGAATGGGGCTGTCGTATGTTGGATGGATAACTGTACTTTCAATACTTGACAAGATTTAAAAAATAATCAGATAACAAAAAGCAGGAGGCAATTACAATGGAAGACAAGGTTTATGTAAATAGTATTAATGACTCACAAATGAGAATATCAAGTTACGGGCAAACAAAGACACCAGAAATGAATTTTGATACAGCAGATATTGTATTTGCGTTAGTGGCAATTGTACTTGGATTTTTGTACTGGAATTTTATTGACTTGTACATGCTTGGTGCAGGAGTTACAATCTTTGCATTATTGATGTTTGCAGCTTCATTTGTTTATCTAAATAAATCAGGATTTAAGCAAAACGCAAAGAGCCTAGTGTGCCTAACTTTGGCGACAGCATCGGCAATTCAACTAACACTCTTTGATAACCAATTTATAAGTTTTTTAAATTTCATATTCTTAAAATTGACATTCATTTACTGGATATGTCTGTCGACAGGACGTCAGCTTGAAAAAAATCTATCAGTATACGTGATAGGTGACGCTTTTAAACAAATCTTGAGCATACCTTTTAGTAATTTTGGTTGTTGTAAATCAGGAATTGCCAAAGGACTTTCAAAACCAAAGAAAGCAAAAGGCGTTACTGCTGCGTTTGTCGGGCTATTAATCTTTTTCCCGCTTATTGTAGTCGTGATAAATCTCTTAATGTCTGCGGATTTGGCATTTGAAAATTTTGTCATCGGATTTCTAAATCGATTTGACATGGCTAGAGTGTTTCAATACATCTTGTATTTCCTGTTTGGAATTCCAGTAGCATTTTACTTGTATGGGCTAATTTATGGTAACAAGACTGGCAGATATAGCGAAAAGATAACAGCCCAGTCAGTTGATAACACCGCAAAGAGTGTCAAAATTGCACCAAGAGTTACGATTTACACTGTGATGACAGCGTTTAATTTTATATACTTTGTGTTTTTCGCAGTGCAGGCAAACTATTTGTTCTCTGCTTTTTTCGGAACGCTTCCACAGGCGTTTACTTATGCGGAGTTTGCGCGCAGAGGATTCTTTGAGCTTTGTGCAGTTGCAGGTATAAATCTTGGAATTCTCATCATCGCACACTTAGCAATCAAACGAGAATCAGGCGAAGAACTAAAAGCTTTGCGAATCCAGACGGTGATAATTTCTATATTTACGATACTGATGATTGTAACAGCTCAAAGCAAGATGATTATGTATATTAACGTGTTTGGGTTAACTCAACTTAGAGTTTTCACAAGCTGGTTTATGATACTTTTATTTTTAATATTTACATTTATCCTCGTTAGGCAGTTTAAGAAATTTAACTTAACAAGATTTGTAGTAATCGGATTTGTCGCAATGTTTATGGCTTTATCGTACAGCAATGTCGATGGGCTTATAGCAAAGTATAATATAGAAAGATATCAGGCAGGAACACTACAAACACTTGACATAGATGCATTAGGTAGGCTTTCTGATGCAGCAGTGCCGCATATGCATAACCTTTACATTACGGGAGAATATGATTGGCGTTTAGTAAATGCTATGTCTACGTTTAGGTGGATACCCTCTGAATCTGATTTTAGAACGTTTAACTTACAAAGGCATAGAGCAAACGAAATTAGGGCAAGATTATAGGTGAAGCCATTGAAAGCAATATACTAAAATGCTTGCACTGCTTCTATCACTTTCTGTTTTGTCTTTTCCATGATGGCAGAGAGATCGCTCGTGTCGATATCAAGACCTTCTGCCATGACGCTGTTAAATTCATCTATTCCAAAAAAATTGCATAGCTCTGCGAAATACTTCGTTCCGAGATTTGCATTATCTTTTACAAAGCCGCCGGCTGTTGTTATATACATAAGCTTGTCTGCTTTGCATAGTCCTTCTGTGCCATTTGGTGTAGTGCAAAATGCAACATTGCGAGCAGATACATGTTCAATATAAGTTCTGAGCACGGTAGGGAATGTCAAATCCCAGTACGGTGCACCTATAAGAATTTTATCTGCCGAGACAAACTCTTTTGCATGTGCAAACATCTCATCGTCTAGTTTATCTTCATCAATCAGCGTATCTCTTTTTATCAAATCTGCGGAATTCAAATTTTGCAGAGTACTTGCGGATAAGTCGATTTCTGTAAGAATATGATTTGGATTTAATTTGCTGTATTCTTCAAGAAACAACCTGCAGAGCTCCAGAGTTCTAGATACGCCCTCGCCACGAACACAAGCATTTACAAATAAAATTTTCATAATTAGTGACTTCCTTTTTCAAACGGTGTGCCTAAAGATTTAGGAGCTAGTGATTTTCCTACAAACAGTACTAAGATGACAATCGTTAGAACATATGGCATCATGGTGATTACTTGAAGCGGTACAGGTAAATTTTGTCCACCAAGCAAGATCGATAGCGCTTGGAAGAAACCGAACACAAGACACGCACCTAAAAGTCCGTGAGGTGTCCATTTACCGAAGATAACTGCGGCAAGTGCTATAAAGCCTGCACCTGAAATTACAGGAGGTGAAAATACCGATACTATAGATAACGTGTATGCAGAGCCGCCAAATCCTGCCAAAACACCTGACGCTATAACACAGTAAAACCTAACTTTATTTACGTTAATTCCAAGGGCATCAGCAGCAGCAGGGTGTTCACCTATTGAAATTACTCTAAGACCCCACTTGGTTTTATATAGGAAAATGTACATGAAAGCACACAGCACAAGTGCTATGAAGAAAGTGACATCTACATTTAGCATTGTCAAAATAAGGTTGTCTGTAACTGCCATATCATCGAAAATTCCACCAAAGACATCGCTAAGAAGGCGAGGCATTCTTGCTGTAACAGGGTCAGAACGCACTGCACCAAACACGATACGACTTAAAAAGACTGCAATGCCAGGACCGATAAAGTTAAGAGCCACACCTGATATTGTTTGATTTGCCTTAAATATTACCGTGGAAATAGCATGAAAAGTCGCAAGCAACGCACCTGCAAATCCGCCAGCCATAAGACCGAGCCATACATTTCCTGTCGCAAAAGCAATCCAAGCCGCAGTAAACGCACCTATGGTCATTATTCCTTCTAGTGCTAGATTTACAACACCTGACTTCTCGGAAATAACGCCACCAAGCCCTGCAAGTAGCAGGGGAGCTGCGTACATCAAAGTAATATTAATAACAAGTAACGTGTTAATTAACATCTTTCATCCTCTTTTCGAGCCTTTGGGCAAGGTATATACATAATACTCGCAGTGCTGCAAAGAACACTATAAGCCCTATCATTATATCGATAATTTCGGTTGCGATGCCGTATCTTCCTTGGATAAAACCGCTACCGTAATTCATACTTCCAAATAAGAATGCTGAAAAGATATTCGGAATTACACTTGCATTTGCTAGAAGTGCAACAGGAATACCGTTAAAGCCGAAGTTTTGGAATCCGCCAAGTATGTTTATCGTGTTTGGCGAAACTCCAAGTATATGAACAGCACCTGCAAGTCCTGCGATAGAGCCTGCTATAAACATAGAGCCTGCAATATATCTTTTAGTGTTTATGCCTGATGCCTCTGCTGCATCTTTGTTTGTACCTACAGCTTTTAATGTATATCCAAATGAAGTCTTGCCAAGAACATACCACACAACTATGACTGCGAAGATTGCTACAAATATTCCAAAGTTAAGGTCAGTTCTCAAAATTACTTCCGTTAGAAATTCGGATTCTCTGAGCCTTTCCATGCCTTCTGGAGTTCTTTTATAGCTATGCATGAAGATAATAGATGCGCTGTCGTGGATGGTATGAGCGGAATTAGAATGAGGTCTTCTAAACATTTCGATTCCAATATAAAGGTTTAGCAAATTGAGAGCAACCCAGTTGAGCATTATCGAGCTAAGTACTTCATGTATGTTATACTTTGCCTTCAAAAATCCAACGATAGTACCAAAAGAGCCTGCGGCTACCATCGCACCGAACATGACAAATATTGGATGGATAACAGGTGGAAGTGAGACAAAATATCCTAAAAATACTGCGGCAATAGTGCCGATAATAAATTGTCCTTCAACTCCGATATTAAAGAGACCTGTTTTATATGCAAACGTTACACTAAGACCCGTAAGAATAAGGGTCGTAGATGCAATCACTGTATTCACAATAAATCTTGGCGTACCAAAAGCACCGTATATAAGTCCGACATAAGCATCGATAGGGTTATGTCCAGCGATACTCAAAATCACCGCACCAACTGCAAATGATGCAATAATCGCAAATAGGCTTCCGGCAATAGGCTTTCTAAGAAACTCAGCAAATTTAATCATGCTTAACGCCTCCTGCCATAAGAGCCCCGATTTTGAATTCATCGGCTTCCTCGCTTGGCATAGTTGCAACAAGCTGACCATTATAAAGTACACCAATAGTATCTGATAGATTAATGATTTCGTCCAAATCCAAAGAAACAAGTATTATAGACTTGCCGAGGTCGCGTTGTGCGATTATTGCATTATAGATAAATTCTGCTGCACCGACATCTACGCCTCGTGTTGGCTGAACTGCGATAAGTACGTCAGGGCTATCTGTTATCTCTCTTGCGATTATGAGCTTTTGTTGATTACCGCCAGAAAGTGCCCTTGCTTGGTTTTTTTCACAACCACTTGGTCTAACGTCGAACTCTTCGATTAGCTTAGCGGCGTGATTGCTTATTTCGTCAAATTGAAGTAAGCCTTTTTTTGAAAATGGGCTTTTATTTTGATTCCCAAGTATTAAGTTGTTTTCTACAGAAAAATCTAAGATAAGTCCACGTTTTTGTCTATCTTCGTGAATTGTGTTTATCTTATTTTCAATTACTGTAGCAGGGGATGCATTAAGAAGTGATACATTGCCTTTTGAAATTTTACCTGATTTGGCTTTTCTAAGCCCAGTTATAGCTTCTACTAACTCTTGTTGTCCATTTCCGTCTACACCAGCGATGCCAAAGACTTCGCCGCCGCGGAACTTTGCACTAAAATTGTTTAGCTTTGCAATGCCATTTCTGTCTTCTACTACAAGGTCTTCTATTTCAAGCATTACATCACCAGCGTTTGCTTTTTCTTTTGCGACTTGCAAAACAACTTCACGTCCAACCATCATAGCCGCAAGTTGACTGTCCGTAGTATCAGCAACGTTAACTGTGCCGACAATGTTGCCACGACGAATTACCGTACATTTGTGAGCGACTTGCCTTATTTCCTTCAACTTATGGGTAATTAGGATAATGCTCTTGCCACTTTCGGCAAGACTCGTCAAAATCCCCATGAACTCTGTGATTTCTTGAGGTGTAAGCACAGCAGTTGGTTCATCGAAAATAAGTATATCGGCACCGCGATATAAGACTTTAAGAATTTCGATACGTTGTTGCATGCCAACAGAGATATCTTCGATTTTTTTATCGGGTTCGATGTGAAGCCCAAAATCGTGCGATATCTTCATAATTTCTTCGGTGGTCTTTTGCGTGCTAAGGAAGCCAAGCTTGTTAGTTTTTTCATCGCCAAGGACGATGTTTTGCACTGCTGTAAGTTTGTCAACTAGCATGAAATGCTGGTGAACCATACCGATACCAACATTTATAGACATAACAGGGTTAGCAAAATCAACTTTTTCGCCGTTGATAAAAATCTCACCAGCATCTTTAGGATATAACCCATATAAGATGTTCATTAAAGTGGATTTGCCAGCCCCGTTTTCGCCTAAAATAGCGTGAATAGTGCCTTTTTCGACATCGAGATCGATACCGTTTAAGGCACAAAAATCACCAAAGTATTTTTTTATTCCTATCATTGATACAGTTGATAAGGTTTTCAAATTTACTCCAATTCAGCAATAAATGCTTATAGTCCAGCTTCAAAAGCTGCAAATTCATCAAGGTTTGCTGGAACTGCTAGAGCACCACTTGCTATACGAGCACCAAGTGCAACAGTGTCAGCATGTACGCCAGCATCTACAAGTGCAGCAGTAGAACCTGTAAAGTCAGTGATTCCTACAGCTCCCTGAGCGATACCGTATACAAGGTTTTGTCCACCGATATTTTCACCACGTGAAAGTCTTAGTGAAACGTCATAGATTGCTTCGCCAACGTGCTTAAGAGTAGATGTAATCATGTTGTCAGGTGCAAGATGACTTTGATCTAAGTCTTCACCGATAACGTAGATATTTGACTCGATAGCAACGTCGATAGTACCTTGTCCTGCAGCTCCTGCAGCAGCGTAAAGTACGTCAGCACCACTTGCAACCATAGAAGTTGAGATCCCACGAGCGATAGCAGAACTTGTGAAGTCACCGATGTATTGTACTAGAACTTCTACATCAAGTCCGTGAGCAGCGTTTGCGTATGCTGCACCTGCACGGAAGCCAGCTTCAAAACGCTCGATAACTGGAATTTCCATACCGCCAAGGAAACCGATAACGCCAGTGTTTGATTGTCTTGCAGCTAAGTAACCTGCAAGGAAAGATGCTTCGTTATCTAAAAATTCTACTGCAACAACGTTTGGTAATATATCATCCCCAAAGTTGTAGTCAACAAGACCGTACATTTGACCTGTGTGAAGTGTAGCTTCCTGCGTTACAGGAGCTGCTCCAAGGAAGCCAATTACCCAAATAATGTCTTTGTCTTGGTCAAGCATTCTATCCATGTTTGTGCGGATTTCGCCAGGGTTATCAGACTCTAAGTATGATACGTTAGCGCCGATGCTTTGGCTAAGACGTAAAAGCCCATCCCATGAAGACTGGTTGAAAGACTGGTCGTTAACTCCACTTTCATCAGTTACCATTCCTGCTGCAAAAGTAGCGTCAACGATTTCTTCTCCATTTTCATAACCATTTTCAGGCTCTGTTGGTTGTGGAGCTGGAGTAGGGTCGTTTGAGCAAGCTACTCCGAATATAGCAAGCATTGCTATTAGTGTAATTACCAATATTTTTTTCATTTTTTTCTCCTCTTTCATAAATCTTGACTGTGTTTGCTTGGAAATGATTTCCCAAATACACAGCGTTCAACGATAAAAATTATACATGATTTTGCTAGGTTTGTAAATATGTTTGAAGCGTGATGATGTTGACATTTTAAGCGTGATAGTGTTGACAAGAAGATACAAATATAATAAAATGCAATACGACAGTGGCAATGCGAATTTTATTCGCTTGTATTGCTGTGAAAAAGGGAAATTTTCACCTCGGGAGGAAAACAATGCTACTCGCACTTGACGTGGGAAACACAAATATTGTAATTGGACTTTTTAACGATGATGAGCTAGTGACAAATTGGAGGCTAGAGGCAGACAAAAATAAAAGTGCAGACGAGTATGGTATGCTGATAAATCAGCTTATAGGATACGAAGGATATAAGATGGAAGACATCACAGATGTTGTAATTTCGACAGTAGTTCCTTCTGTTTTATACACACTTCAGCACCTTGCAGTAAAATACTTTAACACCAAGCCCATAGTAGTTGATTATGAGGTAAAGAGTGGAATAAGCATAGATTACGACGAACCAAATAAGGTTGGTGCAGACAGAATAGTAAACGCTGCAGCGGCACTTAAAAAATATGGCGGTCCTTTAATCATCATAGATTGTGGTACTGCGACTACGTTTTGTGCAGTTTCAGAAAACGCCGAATTTTTAGGAGGAAGCATTGCACCAGGACTTAAAATATCACTGGAAGCACTTGTAGAAAAAACATCACTTCTTCCAAAAGTAGAACTTGAAGCTCCAGAAAATGTAATATGTAAGAATACTGTAAATAGCATGCAGTCTGGTCTAGTATACGGACACATGGGAATTATAGAATATATCATAAAAAAAATGAAAGCAGAACTTTCGGAATTAACAAAGTCAGGAAAACCTGTCAAAGTCGTTGCGACAGGCGGGCTTGCAGATTTGATGCAAAGTGGCGTAGACTGCATAGACTATGTAGACAAGCTATTAACTCTCGAAGGATTAAAGATTATTCATGAGCTAAATAAAACATGATGACAAGGAGTAGGTATGTTGCTAAGAGGTCAGCCAGTTGCTGATAAAATAAAAAATGAAATTATCGAGATTGTTAACGAGTGTAAAAATAGGAATAGAGTTTTGCCGAGGCTGGCGATATTACGCGTAGGAAACAGGCAGGAAGATATTGCTTACGAGTCAAGAATCATCAAAAATTGTAAGGAACTTGGAATAGAAACTTCTGTAACAGAGATGAGCAGAGACGTTGATATGACGAGTTTTATTAAAGTTTTGGAAAAGCTTAACGAAGATGATAAAACTCAGGGAATACTTGTTTTTAGGCCTTTGCCAGAGCAACTTGATTTTGACGTTATTAGCAGACTTATCAAAGCAGAAAAAGATATTGACTGCATGAATCCTATAAATATGGAAAAAGTGTTTGCAGGTGACCGCAGTGGGATGTTACCTTGTACGCCTGAAGCAGTAATGGAAATCCTAAAATTTTACGAGATTGATTTTACTGGAAAAAATATAGCTATTATAAATAGAAGCATGGTGCTAGGTAAACCGCTTGCAATTCTTCTATAAAATAAAGATGCGACAGTTACTCTGTGTCATTCTAAGACAAAGGATTTGGCAAAAGTCACAAAGACTATGGACGTTGTAGTCACGGGAATTGGCAAGCCAAAGTATTTTGGAAAAGAGTTTTTTAATGAGGATGCAATTGTAATTGACGTAGGAATTAACATTGACGAGAACGGAAAACTTTGCGGAGATGTTGATTTTGCTGCGGTTTCGGAGCATGTGGCGTCGATTACGCCTGTGCCAGGCGGCGTTGGTGTGGTGACTTCGATGGTGCTTCTTCGTCATGTAATTAAGGCGATGCGATTACAGGATATGTCATCGTAGTTTTAAATGTGGAATAATAATGATTGAATAAATTAAAGTAGCTGCGTCGCAGTTGCACGAACGGTAAAATTTGATGATTAAAACAATAGGAGAAAAATGATGAGCAGTAAAAAAAAGATGACAATTACAGATTTTAAGGCTTTCAAGCAAGAAGGAAGGAAGTTCAGTTTTGTAACAGCGTATGATTACACGATGGCTTCAATTGTAAATGACAGCGAAGTGGAAGTTATTTTGGTTGGTGATTCTCTTGGAATGATAATGCTTGGTTACAAAGGAACGGAATCGGTCACGATGGAAGATATGATTCATCACACAAGACCTGTAGTAAAAGGTGCACCAAACACATGGGTTGTTGGTGATATGCCATTTGGTTCTTACAATGTGAGTGATGAGGAAGCTGTAAGAAATGCAAACAGAATGATAAAAGAAACAAACTGTGATTGCATCAAACTTGAGGGCGGAGTTGAGATGCTTTCGAGAATCGAAGCGATTGTAAAAGCAGGGATTAACGTTATGGGGCATATCGGTCTTACGCCACAGACAGCATCTGCACTTGGTGGATTTAAAGTCCAAGGTGGCACGCCTGAAAGTGCGTTAAAAGTTATTAAAGATGCTATTGCACTTGAGGAAGCAGGTTGTTTTTCAATCGTGCTTGAATGTGTTCCGTCAGTAGTCGGCAAGGCGATTTCGGAGGCCGTGAGTATCCCTATACTTGGGATAGGAGCGGGCCCGCACGTTGATTGTCAAGTTTTAGTGCTTCAAGATATGCTTGGCATGTATGGAGAATTCCAGCCTAAATTTGTTAAACGTTATGCACAGGTGCGAAATGTAATGGTAGATGCTCTAAATGAATTCCATAAGGAAACTAAAGAAGGGCAATTTCCAACACCGGAATTTAGCTTTAATAAGGAAGTTGAAATTCCAAAAATTTAATGGAGGCAGTAATGAAAATTGCAGTTATCGGTGCTGGTGCGATGGGCGGCGTTTATGGAGCTGGACTTTCGGGAGTACCGGAGAATGAAGTTTTCCTAATCGACATATGGCAAGAGCATGTCAAAGAGATTAACGAAAACGGACTTCAAATAGAAGAGAATGAAGTTTTAAAAACTTATAAAAATTTAAAAGCCGAAACAGATGTCAAAAAAGTCGGAATCTGTGATATGGCGATTATCTTCGTTAAGTCAACAGACACAAAAGAAGCGGTAGAAGGCAGCCTTGCTGTATTTGGCGAAGATACGATAGCGCTTACACTGCAAAACGGCGTTGGAAATGTCGAAATTATCAGCGAAATTATCGGTTCCAAAAACGTCATAGCAGGAACAACAGCTCATGGAGCGACTGTGCTATCTGCTGGAAAGATGAGGCATGCAGGAAAAGGCAAGACTGTAATAGGCGAGCTTGACGGGAACGATACTGTGCGAGTAGCCAAAATCCGTGATATGTTTGAGAAAGCTGGTATCGAAACAGAAATCTCAAACAATGTATTTGGGAGAATATGGGATAAACTTCTCATAAACGTTGGAATTAACGCACTTACAGGAATTACAAAACTTCGTAATGGAGAGCTTTTGGAACATCCTGAAATCATAGATATAATGGAAAAAGCAGTGACGGAAGCGATGAAGGTAGCAGAGGCAAAAGAGATAAAGCTTTCTTTCGCTGACCCTGTAGCACAAACTAAAAATGTCTGTGTTGCAACTGCAAAGAATAAAGCGTCAATGTTACAAGATATTTTGAATCATAGGCAGACAGAAATAGATATGATTAATGGTGCTATTGTGCGAGAGGGAAGTACGCTCGGTATTGAAACGCCAGTAAATAGCGTTTTAACAAATTTAATTAAATTTTTCCAGAAATAGAATCTATAGAATAAAAATATAACGCATATTACCCATTTCGCAATCAGGCTCGGATAAGTAATGATAATTATCAAGTAATTATCATTACTATTTCGCAGTTACTTTCACTAAATCAAAGATTTAGGAAAGTTTTGCATAAGGTCTGCTTGCAAATCACTATGTGATTTGAGCAGCACCATTATAAGTTCCGAGGTGATTGCTCAACAGGCAATATGCGATACTAATTAATTAATTAATTAATAAATCAGGAGTTTAATTATGGGAATACATAAAACGGATGTGAGAATTACATTTGCAGAAACAGATTGTATGGGAATTGTTTATCATGCAAATTATATTAAATTTTTTGAAATCGGCAGGACGGAGTACATGCGTGATATTGGTTATACTTATGCTCAGCTTGAAACTGATGGTGTGTGGCTTCCTGTTGCAACGGTTTCTTGTGAATATAAGGCACCAGCGAAATATGATGATTTGCTTGAAGTCCAAACGGTAGTAAAAGAGTTTAAAGGTGCAACGCTTGTTATGGCATACGAAATATACAGAAAAGAAACAGGCGAACTTCTCGTAAGAGGCGAAACGAAACACCCGCTTACAGACGACAAGTTAAGACCTATTCGTTTGAGAAACGTAAATCCAGATTTATACGACAAGTTAAAATCTATCGTTCATCCTCAAGATTCGTGATGTCTTCATTGTCAACATCAACAATATGTTCGTCATCGACATCATCGTTTGTGTTTTTTTGAGCTTCAAGATCAGCAGGAAGATATATAACATCTACAGGCCTCTCCGTGGGGTCTGTTTTTCTTGAATACTTTTGTTTATTAGTTGCTACATGCATATATAAGCCTGCTAGTAAAGCTACAATGCCACCAAGGACTAAAATATTTGTCATAAAGAACCTCCTTTCACAAATAGAAATATCCCCTCTTTAATGTAAATACATTTTACGGTATTTTAGCTATAAATTCAACTGTTAATGGGAATTATTAATTGAAATATAGTAATAATACTAGTATAGTATTAAATAAGAAAAGACGATTTTTATTGATGTGCGTGGCGAGGTGCTTTATGGATACAACGAATCCGAAAGAGAACTATATTAAAAGTGTTATAAATTCGAAAGAGCGTTTTAGAACACTTGCTATTGGAATAGTTATATTTGTAATTATGGGTGTGATGATGGTCTCAGATCCAGTTAGGCAACCATTAGCAGATATACGAGAAGATATTCTAGCATTAACGCCGATAGGCACAAGTATAGAAGATGTCTTAATGTTTATTGATGAAGACGGTAGAAACCACTTTCGCCTTATGAGAGTAAGAGCTGTGGAGGAAACAAGCATAGTCGCTAATATAGGAGCTACTGGTAGAGGAGTGATGGTTGGTAGACCTCAGTATATTAATGGGCAATGGCAGTTTGATGAAAATGGAAAACTTATAGATTTTATTTTGTGGCGTGGAAGCAGACAAGACCGCTCGCCACCGACATAGTATACATGAAAGTTGTAACTATTAGAGAGGTGTTTTATGAATAATGTAAAAAAAGTAGTTTTATATATACTTCCGCTGTTTATAATAGTGCCGATATTTGTGATACAGATGTCAAATCCGCTTCGTCAGTCAGATGAGGTTATACGAAAAGATATGCTGGATTTAACACCTATTGGCACGAGTAAGTATGCTGTTATTGAAGTTGTAAATGAAATAGGTGGAAATATTATAATGTCTTCAACAGGCATAAATGCTACCATTGGGCGTTATCGGAACATAATGGGCACTAACAGATTTGTTGCTGTTTCTTGGGAATTTGATGAAAATGAAAAACTTATAGAAATTACTGTATGGCGAAGTTATCATGCTATCCCTCTTGGATGGTGAGGGTTGTATTATAATACAAGGGGTAGCATTTTATCTATAGCAACATATAAACGCAGACAAAATAGAGAGAGGTGCTTTATGGCGATTAGTAATAAAACGAAAAAGAATATCATTGTTTTTGTAGCTTGGTTATTTTTAATGTTCATTTTTGCGGTAGTGCTAGATCCGATGATGCGGCCACTAGATACAATACGAGAAAATATGCTTGCTCAAACACCGATTGGCACGAGCAGGGAAGATGTCATGGCACTTGTTGGTTCAAGAGCATATACACTTCGTCCGATTATAGTAACATTTGAAAGAGAATCTACCGTAACTGCTCGGATA
>Ga0123355_10009438_pt1 | contig 14838 bp, 11 predicted proteins | sample TergutEmb28metaG_3_FD_89872 | JGI IMG/M metagenome (GOLD analysis project Ga0123355, IMG submission 89872) | Embiratermes neotenicus P1 segment gut microbial communities from Petit-Saut dam, French Guiana - Emb289 P1 | ecosystem: Host-associated > Arthropoda: Insects > Digestive system > Gut ...
GTCTCTCTCATAATGTTTTTTTTTTTTTTCACTAAGTGGAACTTCGTAGGAGTGAAAAAAAAAAAAACAGTTTTATAAAGATAAATATCCCCCCCTTTTGGGGGGGTAAGGGGGGGGGGGGGGGGGGGGTTTGGGGGTTCAACCCTCCCGAAATTCTGAAGGCCCTCCAAAATCGTGCCAAACTCAACCCGATTGTGAAAACTGTTAAAAACTGCTGAATTTAGGAAGCCAACACCCCAAGATGTTCGGAAAAAGGCAGTAAAATTTAAAAACTACCTAGGTTCGCAATTGTTTTACATTAGCAATGACAAATAAATTGGTTGTCATCATATATAGTCTTAAAGTACCAAAAATTATGAAAATTTGCTATATGAAATGAAATTTCTTGTACCAAATTACAGCTGCCTCCAGAACCCCTGACTAGGGGGCTACCGCCCCCAGATCCCCGTTCTCTCCGTCCTCTGTCCTCAACTGAATTTATTGAACACCCCCCCACCCCTCGAAAAAAATTCCTGGGTACGCCACTGCCCTGTTTTGACAGTGTACCAAACTACACGGCATTACATCCTAGAGGACAGAACTTTTCATAATCGTCTCATTTGCAACCTACATTTTAAATATCTGTCAATGCGGTGAATATATGCAGAAATACAGACATAAACAATTCGTGGCTGTGTAGTTCACATGGTTTGTGGCAGCGTGCTTGTACGTGTAACCGACATAGACGCTTCAGATCTGAAGCCTGTAGGCGACAAAATGCAATGAATGCGAAATCAGATGTTCTCTCGGCGGTACAAAATTGTCTTTGCGGAAAGCGACGCCTTTTAGTCGAGTTGATATTTAATTACTGGAGAAATTCACTCTTCAGCTCTGAAGATACAGACAATACATTCTTCCGAAACGTCTGTGCGTTTTTAACAGAAAACAGGTCGTCACACTGCGGAAGACACCGTTGCTCAAATTTAACTAGCGTTTCGGGTAATCAGTTGTGTTACATGAGGGGACATCTAACAAAAAGTGACCTACGGAGCAGGTAAAAAAGCACAGATTATGTTTTAAAAATATGTTGCATTGGAGTATACGTTTTCACTCTTGTTACTTACACAAACAAACTTACGTAAGTGATCTTTATCCTTTTTTAATCCAATCACATATACACTGTTGTTACCTTACTTGCTGGCTACACACATAACACACGAGTAGGAGAAGTTGCCGCATAAGCAGGGCGTTACACTTCCTACATGAAAAGGAATGACAATGCGTAGGGTAACCAGATTTCTGCTTGAGGTTGAACGTCATGAGAATAGATTTAAACATGTTAATATCTGGTTTAACACGACAATATTAATAATATTAGAGCCGAGCTTATCACGAAGTGAAGTTTATGGTATTTTGGAATATGACACTCTATGTACTCATCTACAAAACTACACGGCGTCACATCCCAGAAGACCGTAATATTCATATTAATTACCTTGACACCTCCCCTCACCCTTGGCAATCCCGTGGAGGTACAACCCCTGTATTCCTTAATAATATGGACTAAATTGAGATGGATGGTCAGCATCACACCCAGACCTCTTCAACCTTGTGGCATGGCCCTAAACAAAACACTGGTTTGGCTTCACAGCAACACCAACGCAGTTCAGAACCGTTCCAAAAATCACTTCCCTCGCTCTCGGCAGCGTGCCCCTTCCTGTGACATGTGTCGTGAATCACCGACATACAGATTTGTTGATGTACTGTACGTGTAAATACCAACCTACCGCTAAAAATACTTTGTCGCTCTTCCTTTGTTAGAACAACCAATTTTATTCACCCATTGCTCCGATCCCACTTGGAAACCAGACGTCAGTATAGAAAGCCTCAAGTTCGTCTAAGTAACATATATAAATCCACATCCTACCGCAAAATAAGGAGCCGGAGTAGCGTATTCGGTCTATAGACTACGCTACCGGTTAATGCTCCGGGCTGACACTATGGTGTTCGAGTCCCCGCAGGGGTAAGCGGCTTTTCTTTTCTCCGAAACCATCAGCCCGGCTCTGGGGTCCACCCAGCTTCCTACTCAACGGGTACCAGGGTAAAGCGCCCTGAGCGTGAAGGTAACCAGTCGTCTCCATCTCTAGTGCCGAGATTAAGAATAAGTGGAGCCATACCTCCGCTCCCCTATATGCCTTCATGGTGTGGGCAGCCAAAAACTCTACTTTTGCTTTACCTGAAAATAAACATACGGTATCAACCTTTGTATGTGACATCTCTTTATATTACGATAGTATACCACAAAAAAATCACTCAAACTCAATATTTTTTTAAACAACAGAGTTTATGTTGCAAAAACAGCGACGTGTTTCACCTAGAAAAGGTCGCTCTTTTAGACACATAAACTGTTTTGTCTAAATGTAGTTGTGTTTTGACTGATGCAAATTTTGTATGTTATATATATGTAACGTTTCAATGATAAAGAACCGGTTAATGCTGCCTGGGAAACTAAAGGCTGTGTGCTGTGAGAACCATACAAATGCAGGCTTTCTTAATTTCAAAGCAGGCGATATACGTAGTTACCCTTGGGCTTTGAACGGTTAAGGTCACGTGTATTCCCATCCCACCCTACCCCACCCCCACCCCCCAACGAATAAAGCGCGCACTTTCTTCCAAATATGTCCCGAAGCACTTTACTGCAAGCGTTCAAGGCTGTGGGTGTAAATAGACATGGAAAAGATTTATATATACGACGTGTGTAATAAAGCGCCGTCTACAGAACTTTGAATGCAATATGTTTGGGAAACTCATAAATATGTAACAGTTTTTGTACAACGGGAGCGTTAACGAAATTTCTACATACAGCTTACTCACGATTATCCGTGAGCGGATTATTCTGTTTGCGGATTATCCGTGCGCGATCATAAGTTGCTAATGCCTGATGAGGCAGGCGGGAAATAACGTGAATTAGCGCCAAGCGCAATATCCCCAACACAAACAAAAATAGACAAGACTATTTAAGTAAACAGTAAGCGTGTATAATAAATATACAATAAATAACTTGTATTTTCTGTTCGTGGTTGCACAAAGTATATGTTTTGGATTACCCATGTTCCTCAATTATCCGTACAAATCCCTCCCCACAATTACCCCGGATAATGAAGAGTACGCTGTATAATATTTCAAATTAGTAGTTCTCTTTATATAATAGTACGAACTATAAGATGAAGTGCTCCGGCAAGGGTTGTGATGATGACACAGTGTAACGGTACCAAAAGCACTCAAAGTGCGCTGAACGATTCCGAAATATCAACCCGCTATCTGCTGCTACCTGCAATTTACTCCCTAAAAGGCGTTCAACAGGGCACCTACCAGGACACAAAAACGCGCCAATTTCCCATTGTCAGTCGAGTGGTGAGCACTACTGCTTATATTCGGAAGTTTGTGGGTTCAAGTCTCAGCACGAAGGCAAGCTACTCTCAGGTCTTGAGTGCCTTTCCTCAGTCCCTCCAAGAAAATGGCAGGATAGAACGCTTCCTTCCATATGCTTTACAAATCATTACTCATTAGTCACACTAGCATTCGATGTTATATAAAATAAGCTACTTACAGCCACGTTAAATAAAGCACAAACAAGCTGTGCAGCATTTACACTACAGCACACACGGAACAGCGCCCAAGAAAGAATTCTCTGGGACCATAAAATTCACCAAAATATTTATGCTGTCACAAACGCACTAAGGGTGTCCAATAGGTTCTGTTTACGTTAGAGGGCTTACATAGTTTCTATTTCGATTTCAGACTGCATGCAGCTGTCAGGTGAACCGAGTGGGTTTGCAGAACAACAGCAACGGACACGTCCATCATCCGGCTGTCCGATGCAACATGACAGGCATTAACTGACTGATCTGTCTTCGACATGTTAATTCTGAGAGAGAAGACATCCTAACATGCTGGACGTGCGAACCTCGGAGATGAGAACAGCTTTAAGTGGCTTGCAACGTAAGGCCCTTAGGTTTTGCATTACGTTCCGACATTAAGCAACCGTGCGAATTTCATTACACTACGTCTTGGGGGAAGTGAATGCATAAACCGTCTCGTGAGGGGAAATGTTTGAGTTATCACACAGGTAAGTTATGGTTTAATGTAGTTTGTACAGTGATATGGTAAGAGACGGCTCGTAGGTCATACAAAACATTCACACCCCTCCATCACCCTGTTGTCGGAGGCATGCGGTGGCGCAGATGGTTGAGGCACTGCGCTACAAGGCAGAAGGTTGCGGGTTCGATTCCCGATGGTGTTATTGGAATTTTTTATTGACAAGATCTTTCCGGGCCCACCATGGCCTTGGGGTTGACTCAGCCTCTAATAGAAATGAGGACCAGGGATATTTGCCGATTTTCTTGAAATATGGGAGCCTCAACCTCCTGAAATCCTCAGGGTCCTTAGGCCTGTAATGGGATTGCTTTTACCTTTTTTTCACTCTGTTGTCACACACCCTCAGTCTATCTCCTTTGCTTAATGTGAAAGAGCGAACTTTCAAATCCACAGTTTTCTATATTTCAGCCACTTAAAGCAAGGCACTTACTGCACGTGCCACGTACTTTAGCATTAAGAGTCTCTGCAGTGTGCCCAAAGAGTGTACGTCCGTGCTTCTTACGATTCCCACAACAGTCATTATACTGGCATGCAAATTTAACCAGTTTGTATTTTTAATAGAGACGCAATGTGTTGACTGTGCGGTAGAAACTGACTTCTTCAACACGAACTTCGGGCTCCAGCGGGTTATGTAAAGACTTAATATCGTCAGCACAACAATGTAGTGATATCGACGGGGTATTTGAGTCTTTACATTATCACATAACACAACTGGATATCTGACGTGAAGATTCGAGAGGCTAATTAGGCAGTGCCAAGGCTCGGGCGGTTACTTCCACGTAGTCAGAATGAGATTTGTGGAGTGCCAGGTGGAACTGGGACAGATTTTTCCCCCGAGTACTTCGGTTTTGCTCTGTCAGTATCACGCCAGCAGTGCTCTGACTTCATCTTCATCTACTCGTTGCTCTTACACAAGGAAAAATGGGCGAAAGCAGGGAACCTTTCAACAGGCAAGGCTCTATCGGAACTCGTGCAGCATTCGATTGAAAAGTATGTTCACTTTCTTCAGTGGATTAATTCGCGTTATCGTTGTCAGTAGCCAATGCTGACTCATCTTCATATTAATATTTCTCCTACCAGAAAGAAAGAGGGACGAAAACTGGAAACTTTCAAACGAAAAGTTATTCTTTCAAATGTAGCTAAGCCCTGGAAAGAAATGTAATTTCAGACAGAGTTAATCTGAATTTTTAATATCAGACAAGAACTGAGTGGTAGCAAGCGTTTCCTTACCCCAAAAAAAAGCAGTCCAACGGGAAACATTTTCTCATTCTGCTGACATCCGATTATCACAGGTGCGCATAGGGATTTAGTGATGTTGTACAAATGTCTACTGCCCGACAGCAACCACACGACCGCAGTACGTGCCTGCCATGCAGGCGCCCCACCTGGCGGACAATTACTGAGGCTCTGTGCATACAAAGCGACGCGGTATGCCGCATACAAATGGTGCTTTATCGCCTCACGTCCTCAGGTAACGAGTTCATTCAAAATCTTGCGGGTAATGTGCGTCGGTAGTGTTTACGTAGGAAGCTGAGGATTAGCTGTGATGCTGTGTTGTTTGGTAGATGAGTACCGACTCTGCAGAGGAACTTGCTGCCTTCATGTCCAGGATACAGGATGAAGACAACAGGTTCCTCAGAAAAGTTAGTGCTTACCTACCTACCAACCAACATGGCCTCACATCCTAGGACACAGTAATCTTAAATCTCATACATGTTATTCTATGATACACAGACGCACAAACTGACATTTGTGAAGAGTTCTTTGTGTGCGTAATTAACCACCTAGCCATGAAGGCGAATGAGGTACAGCTCCAAGCTTTCTTAATATTGGCAGTATATTGAGTTAAACGGTCAGGTCCACCAGGAGCCACCAGTACCCATGTCATAGGTGACTGTGTGCCCCAGAGAAAACCTGTCCATGCAGGGTATCGAACCCCGACTATTTTATCGTCCAGCCCGTAGCCTTGCCATTAAATCAACAGACGTTGTTAAAATAAATAACAGTACCAGTTATATCCCTCTTCCGCGTAAGCAGATGGAATGATCATGTTTTCCTGCCTGTGCCGTTGTATGCAACCCGCCACAGAGAAATGTCAGCTGGGTTGACGCAGAAGAATGCCGGAAGGACATAATACCGCGGTCATCAGACATTTCCTTACTGCGAATCAATATCTTGGAGAGATGCAGCCGATTATATTATTACGCAAACTGTGGGTTGGTTTTAAGTCCTTTATTTGTCCAACTAATGCACACAAATTATTATAAAATCGTTAAACAGTTAAAATCATTTAAAATTATAATAGTTGCTCCAACATGTTTCGGTTTACACAAACCATTATCAGGGAGTTCTCAGCCTATGCTTCGCTAAAGTTACAATGTTGACTTCGGTTACATATCGTTATTTGAAGTTATCGGTATTGTGGCTGCAGCCACAAAACCGATAATTTTTTTCTACACCTTATGCATGTTCCTGCGTCCTCCTGCCACTGTCCAAACAAACCAAGACTTCTCATAGGACGCTCGTATCTTTGAGTGAAGACAGGCCCACGGCAAGTTGCAGGACCAAAGCAAAACAGAATATCAGTAATCACACTGCTCCCAACTGAACCAGGGATACTCACAAGACATTTGCCTAGTTAAGAACAGACAACGGGCGATTAGGAACGCGGTAATGGGGGGAGTATCTGGAACTATGACAGAGGATGGAAAACACTGTACAGGCCTAATGGGGAAACTTAACATTCCATGTTTTTCGCCGAATACGATGAGTAAGATTACACAGCTTGGTTATGTAGCATGCATACATTGACGTGCGCACATATATGTGGTAGGAACCCCTGAAGACAAGGACCACTTAGGTATAGATAAGCGGATAATATCAAAATGGTAAGCCTGCAAGCTTTATTAAAACCCCTTTGTTCGGTTCCAGGAAAGTCCCTAAGCACCATTTATCTTATGAGCCACTGCCTGTCACAGAAAACCAGAAATGAAATGAAAGAAACGACATCCACACATGTTCTTTGATGTCTTCATCAAACGCCAGTCGAGCGCCAGAAATCCTGCTCGCATTCCGGAATTTGCAGGCTCAAATCGTGGAGAGAGACTATTCTTAGAGGTTTTCCGTTGATTTTCTCTGCCTTCCAGGAAAATGTTGAGGTAATACCACAAATTAGGCCACGACAGCTTCCTTTCGTACACCCTCCAACTCATTATTTGCTAATTATCCTATCCACATTCACACAGTCTGAGCTACTGATCTATCCATTAAATTTAAAAAAGTCGATTCCAATGGCCATGCGGTCTACGCCGTAGGTCTGAAGCAGCTTGGTTGCTGGGATCGCGGGTTCCAGATCCGATGAGGGCATGGATGTTCGTCTGTTGTGTTGGTTTTGTGTTGTGTAGGTACCGGCCTTCGCGTCAAGCTGATCACTCGTTTAGAGGAGCCCTGCCGGGTGTGTGTGTCTAGTTATGTGTAATCTAGTAACCTCAACAATGAGGTCACCTACGCCCGATTCGGGCTGGAGAGGCACAAAAAGCATTAAACAAAAACAGGCAAATTACTTACGTGCATTTATGTGCCCAACATTGCGTGATTACGTAAATCACCAAAATGCAGAATAAACCAAAAACCTGCAGAAACACGCGAGAGGGCGTAGAAACTTCGTCAAAAAACATAATAATCAAGAGATCGTTTGATCTCTCGATTCCTTTATCAAAGCTTTATCAACTGCATATATCAGGCGACGACTGTCAAGGAAGAGCACACATCTCATGGTCTCGAGCCTTCGGGCTTGCACACTGACTTAATCAAATCGCACAGTGACGTCAATCACTGCCAATATGGAAGCACTACGTCACTCACGCACACACATTAACGCAAGACGTGCGTGCGTGTTGCCGGCAGCACCACCTGCCGTAAAAATGGCTGACAACATGCAGGCTACAGAATCGCGCGTGATTTATAGGCTATTTAACATTGTTGCTGCATCAGCAGACGTTATACGGAATTGAAATCGACGAATGGAAAAGGTCCTAGCATATTTCAAGGCAGGAGTGTACAAATCCCTGTCGACAAATCTCCCGAGAGACTAGATTTTGTAGGGTAGCACCTAATGTTTGTCGGTATTCATCAGTATAGACCATCTGTCATATTACCCTTATTGCCGGTCCCGCTGGCCGTGCCGTCTAAGGCGTAGGTCTACGGCCGTTCGCCTGCTGGGATCGTGGGTTCGAATCCCACCGGGGGCATGGACGTTTGTCTGTTGTGAGCGTTTTGTGTGTGTTGTCAGGTAGAGGTCTCTGTGACGAGCTGGCCCCTCGTCGAGGGAAACCCTACCGACTGTGGTGCGTCGTTGTGTGTAACTTCGAAACCTCACGATAAGGAGCCAGAATAAAGCAGGCAGAACCGTTCAGCGACCTGCGGCAAATAGACAACGTAGCAGTTTAGGTCAGAATAAAATATATAGTTAGTCTCCAAAGACTAGGCGGTGTCGTGAATAAGAGAGAGAAAAAAATATCGTCCTTATTGCGTCTAGAAGTTTGAAGTGGCTCCTAAATTTTTGGAAAATTTGTGGACACCTGTTTCAAGGTACTATTCCAGCGTTCAATTAGGGCAGGCCTACTTAGCCTTTTATAAAGAGGGTAACTTCGGCAAAATTTGGTCTGCATGCTGCAAACAAGAAATGCAATACTCCTAATGTGGAAGGAATAAGTAAACGTAAATATGTTCGTATAATTTTACCCGTGTGTTCTTCTATAGGCCTAAATCATGGCACTTCCTGTATATACAGCCACAGTCCCCCGTCATTTTGCATGACAACCTTCAGCGTTAGTTTCACAAACCTTACGGGCCTCCTCAAATGACTGCAGTTACTACATAAGTAGACATATACTGGTCCCTCCACCGCTCTCACTGTAGAAACACTGATCTACGCGCACTTGACTCCCTGACCTCAGCCTAGGCGTGCTAACGTTACCTGCGTCTGAAGCTGGAGACTGTGGAATTAATCCTGCTGTATACCTATGTAACGGTTCTGCTCCCATGACTCGGTAGCATCAGCAATGTGTGCGGGAAAGAGACACCTACAGCGTAGTTACCTGCGTCTGGCGCTGGAGACTGTGGAATTAATCCTGCTATATACCTATGTAAGGGTTCTGCTCCCATTACTCGGTAGCAAAAGCAATGTGTGTGGGAAAGAGAGACAGCGTAGCGCTGCGCCGCGTGAATCGCGCTACCAGACTTGACCTTCCATCACTTTAATGAGGCAGATATCGAACACTGCGCAGTAACTGATTGTTTATTGCGGGAAGTGAGCCACGGCTGTTTGGAAGGAATCAGTCAAAACGTTATGACTGCACGCTCGGCAAGATTAATTGCAAAGTATTGACGGCACAACAGCTGGCTTCGGGACCGAAGAAATAAAACTAGCAAGATTTTAAGGAATACTGTTCTATACGGTTCTGGCAATGGTATGTGACATTTGAAATCCCACACTTTTGAACTCTTTCCATCACATGCAGTGGCGTACCGAGGGGGGGGGGGGGTTCAAACCCTCCTCCCCTAAATTCTGAAGGTCCTCCAAAATCGTGCCAACTCAACCCGATTGTGAAAACTTAAAAACTGCTGAATTTAGGACACCAACACTCCAAGATGTTCGGGAAAAAGGCAGTAAAATTATAAAACAACCTAGGTTCGCAATTGTTTTACATTAGCAATGACAAATAAATTGGCTGTTATCATAAATAGTCTTTAAGAACCAAAAATTTAGAAAATTTTACTATATGAAATGAAATTTCTTGTACCAAATTACAGCTGCCTCCAGAACCCCTAACTAGAAGGCTACCGCTCCCAGATCCCCGTTCTCTCTGACCTCTGTCCTCAACTGAATTTGTTAACCACCCCCCCCTTCCGAACAAAATTCCTGGGTACGCCACTGATCACATGCATTGAAACAGAACACGCTAGGTTTGTGGACAGGTTCAGCCCTCTTTTCGGGCTTTATTCTCTTAAAATCACTGGCATTACAGGACGACTATTTACAATTAATTCAACCCGGATAAACGTCAAATTAGTAAACAGCAATAAAAGAACAATCCCATTACTGGCCTGGACAGGCCCTGAGGGTTCCAGGAGGGTGAGGCTCCCAGATTTCAAGACAATCGGCACATGAAGGTGGTAAGGTTGTCAGCCCTACGCACCGGTCGCCTTTACCCCCAGGAAAAATTACTTTACTTTTATTCTGTTGGAGGCTGAGTCAACCCCAGGGCCATAGTGCGACAGGAAGGAATATGTCAATAAAAAATTCCAATGACACCATCGGGGATCGAACCCGCGATCTTCCGGCTTGTAGCGCTGTGTCTCTAAAAAGGTTTAAAAAATACGGTTATGAAAATTCCACCAGACACCAAATACACGAAATACATGGATGGTCAGTGTAAATACTGTAGGTTCCTCAAGAGAATGCTGTTGACCTGCACAGCTTCGGTGCGGTTTACTGGTCACAAACAAGGGACGGTCGGCTTCGCCCAGCACAAACTACTGTCAAGATCAACCGAAAATTCCACAGTCAAATATATTTCCTGTCAATAACAGAAGCATTGTGTAGGCAATCCTGGACACGGAACTGTAATAGTAATAATTGTTCTTAGCCGTGACAAGTTGGGCTGGCTGACAGGGGTAGGGGTGGGGGTGGGGGTGGGGGTTGCTGTCTGGCAACACAACTTCATCATAAACATTCCTAACTCCAACAGATACTTAGCGAATCAGGCCGAATATGTACAAAGAACCTCACGTACGCCTTCGTGTGCAGTGTCAATTAACGTTGTCCGGTATTCACCAACAAGGAAATGTGCAGACAAATCGTATGAAACCCCGTTCGACGGTTCAGCGATTGTTACATGTGTCCGTTATTTTTGTCAGATTTTAATGAAACTTGAAATGTTATCGACAGATTTTCGTAAAAAAAATACCCAAAAGTCAATTTAAAAAACCCGTACAGTGGGAGCCGAGATGTTACATGGGCACAGGCGGATGGACGGACGGACAGACAGACATGACGAAGCTAATAGTCGCTTTTAGCAATTTTGGAAACGCGCCTAAAAAGAACTTGTTAGCCTAAGCGAACAGAAAACTAGTTTAAGTTTCACACCATGCCAGTGCTATCACGGACAAAGAAGATACCAGCTCTTATCGATGGGTCTGAGTACAAAAGGGAGAGCGATATCCCTGACGGCGGAACTGATTCTGTTGTAGATTACTGTCAGGCTTTAGATTGGACAGACATTGTGTGTATTATTGTTCGTGTATGTATTGTTGTTTCTTGTGTGTATTGTTGTCATCTTATGTGTATCTGTTGTACTATGTGTGTATTGCTGTTTTTATTTTAGATGCTTGACTGCTCGCTAGAAGTCAGTATTCGGAAGGTCCTTCGACCGGCCACCTCGACACAGGTTTTTCTTGGTTTCTCTGTGTCTATAAGCAAATGATGAGATGCTTCCCAAGATTCCAAGTTACAACTACATGGTTCTCATGTAGCCCTCCCGACTAAAATTTATTAGTAACAAATTTCAAATTTTGTGTACATGTAAAATAACCACTGCCACCGGGTGACAACCCAATTGCAGTTTATTATTATTATTATTATTTGTACGACAAGATCGCGTGAAATGTCTGCACGCGTTACGGATTAACCAACGCCACACTCGCAAACTAAGGACTGAGGACGAGAAACAGAAAATTCCCAGCCGCCATTATGGTAAATACAAATTTCATTCCTGGCATGGCTTTTTTCGCGCGTAGAAAGTTCCGTACAGTTTCATTGACAATGAAAGTATATTTTAGTTTCATAGTACTGGTTTCTAAAACTAGGGAAAGAGCTACATAAAAATCCTCTGGTTTCAAGAAGCAGAAAAACAGCGTGTCACACTCCATGTGTGACTTCAAGGGAATCTTGCAAGCAGATGCAAGTAATATGAGGTGGAAACTGCGTTCGTGTGTCAATAGGTGCAGCCATGCAGCAGAAGTTAGAAGACATCGGAAGAATATCGCGAGGATAGTGGACATAATAATAATAATTATTATTATTTACTGCAATTGGGTTTTCACCCGGTGGCAGTGGTTATTTTACATGTATACAACATATGAAATTGGTTACTAATAAATTTAAGTCCGGAGGGCTACATGAGAAGCATGTAGTGGCAACTTGGAATCTTGGGAACCATCTCAGCATTCCCTTTTAGGCATAGGGAAACCAAGAAAAACCTGTGTCGAGGTGGCCGGTCGCACGACCTTCCGAATGCTGACTTCTAGCCAGCAGTCCGGCATTTAAAGTGAAAAAAAAAGCAGGATTGCTGCGTGGGGTAACACTCAAAGAGGACATGACGAATCGATTTACAGTGGGAAAAAATGAGATTTTCCATAAATTCTACACGCTGAGGTAAAGAGTTGTCCCGCATTAAGAAAAGGCACTGAGAGATGTAGAAACGGAAAATACACCCATCATTCTATGCAGAATAACACAAGAACTTCTCTCTCTTTCTCTCTCTCGGGACTAACATTAGCTGCTATTCAGAGTGAATTTGAGAACAATTATTACTCTGAATTGATTGTTGATTATTCAAAGGACGGAACAGATAACCACCCTAATTCGTTATTATTTAAGCAAGTTTACGTAAGAGAGATTATAGGACTGCATCCAGCAGAAACGCTAGGAGGGATTTTAATCTTTTCTTACGTCAAAAGCATCCTCAACAAGTGCGGAACGCATTTACATAATTGCCTTGCTCATATTACGTTGGAGCCAATATGATTAGTTGGGCCTGCAGAGAAGTAAAGTCTTTGCTCACAAACAAGTCCCTCAAACTGCTTGTCTGCACTGAACGGGCCATCACCAGTATCCAGTAATTGGTGATATCTGCAAATTCATAAAGCAGTATGACAATTTCTGTGCAGTCTTGGAAAGACCGTACGTGCTACTGAGAGGTTCAGTATAGTTCAGTATATGATGAGGGTACAGGAGAAATTAAGCAGTTGCAAGGGAGAGTTACAAAGTGTAAGGAATAGTCCGTGGTCATGTCAGAACACATTGTACTGTGCAGTGCAGAAGACGTTCCCAGCAACACCACCGAAACTGGGATATATTAGACGCTCAGCAACTACCACTAGACAAATACTGCATCAGAACACATTCACTTTCATCTATGCCCCTTTTATGAAGCGTTAAACTCGTGTCTGTTAGCTCTGATCGATACACTGCGATGTAGGAAATATATGTCTAGTATTCGAAGCTTGTGGCGTTACTTTCTCGACAATGAGAAAGACCTTCAGCCTCTTTGCAGAAGGCAATGGCATTGAAGTTGATAATCTTTCAGATGTTCGGAAGCGTCTGCTATCTTGTTTAGAGCAATATATTATAATTGAGGCCGGAGTTATTAAAAGCGAAGGAACAACAGTACCCTACCCGCACATGAACATCACTGAACCCACCTATTCATTCCGGTGATTGATAGGATAACCAATTTACTAGAAAGCCTCTTCACTCAAAACAGTGGCTTTGCAAGGCATTAGTCTGTACAGAAGTTGTACGTCCTTCCGTGATAAGCTATCAATCAGACGTTTGAGACAGCATAACACATGTGATGCGGGAGGTTGGAAGTAGAAGTGAAACAGACCAACTCTATTAAAAGCAGAAGCAAGATACGAGGGGGCGCTGATATGTCCTTAGCCCGACCAGGAAGGAAAGAAGCTACAGTGACCAAACTCGGAATTTATTCAACATACTCCCCACGAAGCTCAATACACTTCTTAGCCCGTTGCTCTAACTTTTGGAACCCACTCAAAAAAATTCAGAAGGTTGCCCGTCCAACCATGTCTCCGCGGCAGCAATGACCTCCGCGTCAGACGAAAAATGGCGACCTTTCAATTATTTTTTTTGTCCAGGGAACAGGTGGTAGTCTGATGGCGCCAGATCCAGAGAATATGGTGGGTGATCAAAAGATTGGAAGCCCAGGTAGACCAGTTTCTTCTGGGTTGCAAGTGCCTGGTAAGCTGGGGCATTGTCGTGCAAGAACAAGAGCTTGGTGACCTTCTCGCGGTGTTTTTCCTTCAAAATGTCCTTCAATTCCACCAGCAGAGATGAGTAATACTCCGCGTTGATAGTTTGGCCTTTTGCACATAATAAATGAAGAGGATGCCGTCTTCATCCCAAAAATTCGAAGCGAGCATTTTTCCAGTGGATTTTTGACTCGGAATTTTTTGGGGCGGGGTGAGCTGCTATGCCGCCACTCCATTGATTGTTGCTTTGTCTCCGGGTCATAGTGATATAACCAGGTTTCGTCCATGGTCACCAATCGCGACAGGATATAATATGGATCGCGCCAAAAAAAATTCCAAAAGTTACTCAGACGACTGGCACCGTTGACGTTTTTGATCCGCGTTCAGGCATTTCGGGACCCACTTCGCGGAGAGCTTCCGCACGTCCAAATCTTCATGAATGACGAACCCAACCCGATCACTTGAGATGCCCAGTTGCTCAGCTATTCATTTAGCCAAAATCCGGCGGTCTTCCAAGATTAGCTCGTGAGTTTGATCAATAATCTCCGGGGTGGTCATTGTTTTGGGTCGTCCTGGACGAGGTATATCACAGGTGGAAAAATCACCACGTTTAAACTGGGCCGCCCAGTTTTTGACGGTGGCATACGA
>Ga0123355_10009439_pt1 | contig 14837 bp, 12 predicted proteins | sample TergutEmb28metaG_3_FD_89872 | JGI IMG/M metagenome (GOLD analysis project Ga0123355, IMG submission 89872) | Embiratermes neotenicus P1 segment gut microbial communities from Petit-Saut dam, French Guiana - Emb289 P1 | ecosystem: Host-associated > Arthropoda: Insects > Digestive system > Gut ...
ATCGTCCAACACATACCTTGCGCTGTAATTTGATCCATCCTCAATCGAATATCAACATAGTCTCCGCGATATCCTATCTCGTGACTGACACTCCATATCTGATGCGCTCCAATTGTGTTGCGCTGAATACCCCCACCGCTTCGCGTCTGTGGCGCATTCGCTGCCAATACTGATGTTGCTGTAGTTCCACTAAAAGCAGAGGCTCTATCCCATATCTCCGGAGCAGATACATCAGGCAGTCTCATTTGGGCACCTAAAACTAACGCTCTGCTCGACGGTTGGCCTAATACTATTCCCGGAAATCTGCGCACATATTGTGATATTAAACTCACGTCAAGTCCTGTAATCGCCGGGCCGCGTGAAACATGTGCTGCAGGTTCAACTATGGATATACCCGGGAATCTGCGTACATGCTGCGATACAAGGCTAACATCCAGACCATTAATTTGATCATCATCATTCACATCACCCCATAAGGCCCAAATTGCATTGAGGTTTATATTGTTATCTGCATCAGCATATGTGTTAAACAGTGCTTCTGTAAACACTCTGCTTATATCAAATCCATTTGTTCCAACAGTTGGCCTTCGATAGCTATTTCTGCTGCGTCCTGATGCATCAAGCGCCTCTTCAGTGAACCAACCCCAGAAGGCAAACCCTGATTCTTGTCCACCCATCCACTCTATGATCGGCTCCATTGCCAACAGACATAATGACTCTCCGAATACCATAGGCACTGCAATTTGATTTGTATAACCGCTCGCTCCACCAGGTAAGGAATTCCGGACTCTCGCAGGCAATACACCTGGTGCATTATTCTTCATGGAGCCATATATATTGAAAGTTATCCGGGGTGAACGGTTGCCTATAACGCCTCTGGCTCCCCAGAGTGCAAAATATTGCAACCCTTCGGCAGGCATATTAAATGTGTGGTTTTCAGCAGTTACCACGCCGGTCAAAGCAGAAACAGGAGTTCCGGCTGTCGGTGCAGTCGCACCACGATACCAACCCAAGAAGTAGTGGTGTTCCTCCACCGCTCCAGCTGACAACGCTACGGGCGAACCAAACATCACTGCGTTTGAAGTGCCATCAAACATTAATGCAGTCTCGCTTGCACCGGCACCCGCTGTACCGGTTTGGTTAACATGAGTCAGACTGCCCGGCACATTGGTAATCGTGAGGCCAACATTTTGACGGGTAAGATTAATCACTATTGTTGCCGGATGTACTAAGTCTTCAAAAGTTATTGTATGCTCTTCATAGCCAAGACCTTGTGCAGCCGCAGTGAGGATATTCCCCACATTTCGGCCACTGAGCATAACGTTAAATATACCGCCTGATCCCGACACATTATTACCTTGGAGTACAAGCGTTGCATTTTCAACAAATCGTGTGCCTTCCATAACATGTACTGTTACTGGTACATTGGCGTAATGAGTTAATACTATTTCAATGTAATTCGCCATAACATCGGTCGTACTCAAAGTGCGTGAGGCAGATTGGAATCCCGACGCTGATGCTGTGAACACATCACCAATGGTCGCACCATCTACAGCAAATCTTCCGGCATCCACGCCTGTACCCGGAATTATATCCATACTCAAGACTGGAGTAACACCGTTGCGAGCCGCAGTTAGTGAGGCAGTAGTTATCAGGTTCCCATGTTGGTTTAGTATGCGTACCTCCGGCAAATCGAAGATAACCGTAGTGGAGCCATTTGAAAATGATTCCCATACTATCGGAATCACAACTGTTCCAACTCCTGCGAGAAATATATTGCTTGGCCGTTGTGAAAACATTATCGGAGATTCACCAAACGGTGCAGTTGCAAGGATATCAAAACGCACATCTACGAATATACCAGAAGTAAAGTTGTCTGGTATATCAGGGTTTGGATTTGATTGCCACGATACTATAACTTCACCGCGATTCCAACTGAACACACCTTCGAAAATCATATTATGTAAAACTGCGTTCCCACCACGGAAAGGCCCCAACACTGTTTCAAACAGTGTTCCTGACAAATTATCATAGGCTTCTTGCAACTCAGATGTTAAAGCACTACGCTCAATACGCGGTGATAGTCTTGGATTACCCAAAACCGCAGGGTCATAATCAAAGATAATCATTGTCCAACACATGCCCTGCTCTGTAATTTGATCCATTCTCACGCGCACATCTACGTAATCACCACGTTATCCGGTTGTATGGTTAATGCTCCATACTTGATGTGCACCAACATTGTTAAAGGGAGCTACAATGCTACCTGTTGCAATAGTCGCCCCTACAATATCTGATTCAGATGAAACGAGCTGATTATCCGCTCCATTTTCCAAGTACTCAGCAACGGCATTATGTTCTGTAGAGAACACATTCACTAATTCTTCATTAGATGGTATATCCTGACCTGGCTCAACATCCGGTATTGCAAATGCAACAAGCGGTATGTTTACCATGATAAGCAATGCGAGTAAAAATGTCCCGATTCGTGTGAGTGTCCTCTTCATATTTCTTCCTTACCTTTCATAGCAATCTTCAAAGAATTGTGGCGCACATTCATTTGACTTGGCGCAATTTAGCATTCGGATATTTTCAATCATTTTTTTGACAACATTTCCTCAGTATGGAAATATAGCAAAAATCTGCTGCTTAATCTATACAGTAACGCTCACCTGCGTATTTTCGCGTGTAAGTTGTATGATTGGAGGCATAAGTTGCAGAAAATCCGTGGAATGTGTCGTATGACCAACACATTCCACGGATTCTTAGTTAAATTTATATATTTTTAGTCTATAAGCTGACGAGAGGTTTGCCTTACACTATACCCAGTCGCTTTTTCAAAGCACCTACATATTGTCGCGATATCACCACGCGTTCATCGTTTGACAGAACAGCCTCCAAGCGACCAGACATAGTAGGTAATACAGATGTTATTTTGCCCAAATTCACAATGAGTGACTTCGCTATACGCTGAAAGTCTAGTACTGCCAACTCGGCTTCCAATTCATACAGTTTTTGCTTGGACTCATATACCACATCAGTTCCATAGACAAAGGTTACATTATCCACCGTTTCTATGTAATATATTTCCTTAACTTTTACTATATGGATTTCGTTGCCAACATATACAATCAGCGTTCGTTCCTCTGCCTTAAGTTTAGCGAGCAACTCAAGAAGTTCAGCGCTTAAATAGCGGCATTTGACTATGATCTGGTCTTCTTCACCAGCAACCGGGTCTTCTATTATAATCTTCATGCTACCCACCATAGCCGTTGTTTTATATTCTTTTTGCTGTCGCGAGTGTAACATATCCAAAAGGTAATTGTCAATACAGATCATTTTTGTGCATTTGTGCAAAAAAGATTTAATACACATGCTCACAAGGGTTCACAAAGGCCTCTTTAAATCCTTACTTTCCGCGCTTTCCTTGCCGCGTTCGTTATTTTCAAGCCTTGCATTGGCAAAGGCTTCAGCTAATACTTTCCTATGCGCAAGGGGTTACACTGCCGGGATGGAAATCCGCATGTTAAACCCGATAGGCGTTCGGCTCCCGGCTGCTTAAGATTTCTTCCGCCAAAGCAAGTTGCTCTACAGTATTTACGCCCAATATCTCATCACCCAAATCGCGGCATAAAAGGCCTATTTTTGCACCGTTCAAACGCATTATCTCTGGTACATCAGTCAAATAGTATTCACCCTGATCGTTGTGATTTTTCATGTCATTAAGTGCGCTCAGCAACTTAGGAGCTTCAAATACATAAACCCCAGTATTTAACTCAGTTATCTTAAGTTGCTCAGAATTGCAGTCGCGCTCTTCAACTACACGCAGAAACGCCCCATCATCGTCTCTGATTATCCTGCCAAATGCCTCTGGAAGCGATGATTCTCCCGTCAAAATAGTGCAATCGTTTCCACTTTTAAAATGCTCCTGCAAAAGCGATTCATAGGTCTCTCGCTTAATCACAGGCATATCACCATAGCAAATAAGGACTGCACCCTCATATCCGGACAACTGTTCTTTTGCCGCCAATACAGCGTGGCCTGTACCCAATTGCCGCTCCTGATAGGCAAATTCGTATCCGTCATAGTGATCAATAACCCTATCTTTTCCAAAACCAACAACAATAATTATGTCCTTTTTCAAGGCAGGCAGCGCATCAAGGACATGGCTGAGCAGCGGTCTACCGCACACCTCTCTCATCACTTTAGGAACATCACTTTTTTCTGATTGCAAACGGGTACCTTTTCCCGCTGCTAACACAATAGCTTTGAGTTGTGAGTTCATGTAACTTGCATCCTCCATTCAATAAATTGGATTTCGTCATGCCAAAGCAGCATTTCGCTCTCTTTCGACCTCAATATCGGCTCGTCAGACTAGTTCGCAAGGCCGTTAGAAAAGCCTTGTCATTGCTTATTTCTAAATAGAATGCTCTTTATGTACTGCGTCCAGTTGGCACCACCATTTCAGTAATTCTTTCGACGGTGAATAAATTTGTTCTCAAATACGAATACACTCCGGGCAACATCGACACAGACCCTTCAGAGCAGGAGAATAGGAGATTTCTCCGTGCACCGCTCTCACGCGGAAACATTGCGGTAATTGCTGCCATAGTGGATATTGAGTAATCAACAAGACTTTCAGCGCTTTCCCAGAAAATCAAACCGTGCGCAGCCGCAACTTCCCTTGCAGCCTCTTGGGCTTCATTTGCTGATACAATCACAGTTCTGACCTTAGCCGCCTCAAATAGCAATGCTGATATATTATGGTATTCCTCAATCGTTCCTTCCTGCAACCAAATCCCTAGCGTGTGCCCTGTGCCGGATATCCTGCGTATCAGTCCGGGATTTTCGAGTATATCGTCAAAACTAACGAAAAAACATGCGTGAAACCCCGATACCGTCTGCAATTCAAGCAAATCCAAAATCCACTCCGCACTTCCTGCCGAAATATCATAGAAACTCAGATGAATCGTAACCTCACTATAATCGGGCGGAGACGGCTCCTCTTCTATTGGAGGCGTAGGCGGCGTTTCTCCTCCGGTCTCAGGCGGTTGCGGTGGCGGTGGAGGCGGTGTAGCAAAATGCTCCAGATATGATTCCCTGATTGCAGCTCTATTCATTCCAACAGCAGTCCGATCATTTATCTCTGATCCTGAAATTATCCTGAGTACTTGCATTTGTCTTTCTGGAATAATATCGCGCGGCACATCAACTATCCGGAAGCTAAAACCGAAAAAATCACTTACTTGTCTCAACGGCACGTAGAATCTTCTCCCCAGCCTTCGTGCAGCGGGCCAATTCAAAACCACCCCATCTTGATCTATTGTTCTCGTTTGTCCAATCCCGGTATGAAAATCAATATATCTAGTGTCCCTGAAAAGTCTGACAAAATCCATATCGTCTGAACCAACTGCCCACACTTGCAAGCCAGCCAACACACTTACCGGCACAAAAATATCACTGCCGGATATAAGAGGCATCGTTTCATCGCTAAATGGCAATTTGGTTTCGTTAATGAGCACAAAATAGGGCGCAATGGCAGCTTGAGATGCCACCGGCATGAATGTTATCGCCAAGAGTAGCACCAACAGCAATGATAGTATCCTTTTTTTCAATTGCAATTACACCCCTTTCTTGCGGTTTCGTTCGATTTTTTAACAATAACATATTTAACTTAATTTTACAATACGCACAGGGTTTGACACAATGTGATAATTGGCGTAAAATATAGTAGAGTAAGCGAGGCAGCCGCGTGAGAAGTGCCGAAAGGCCTCTCACGAGGAAAGTCCGGGCTCCATAGGGCAAGGATAACGGGTAACGCCCGCCGAAGGCGACTTCAGGACAAGTGCAACAGAGATATACCGCCTGGTCACATGACATTCTTAAACGGACTTAAATCCCGGCAATCGGGTTTCAATCCAAAGATAATCAGCTCCAGTGACGGAACGCATTTTCGTTGATATCAGCGAAAATGCAGTACGTTTCTGCATGAGCGACCAGGTAAGGGTGGAAAGGCGAGGTAAGAGCTCACCCGGCGTTCGGAAACGAAACGCCGCTGTAAACTCTATCCGGAGCAACACCGCGGGAGAGCTGCGTTTTATCGCAAGGCCTGCCCGGCCGCTCTCAGGAGGTGGCTTGAGCCCATTGGCAACAGTGGGCCTAGATAGATGGCTGTCCACGACAGAATCCGGCTTACTGCTTGCTCATAAAAAATCGGCGCATTGCGCCGATTTTTTATTCGATATAATCCCTACATCCCAGAACGTAAGTTGTCAAAGGTCTGGCATCATAGATTCTGCGACTGACGCGCAGAATGACGAGGGACGAGGATTTTTGTTGAAAATCATCGAACAGACCCTAGCATACCAGAGCGCAGACCGTCAAGGGGCTGGCTGATGGTTTTCTGTTTTGCGAAGCACTGTGATCTGCTGGGGTGCTTTCATAGCGCCGCTTGGTAGATCGCTTTGATATCATCATAACCCAAAACCTTAAAAGAGCCTATCGTACGCGTGTTGTTATATGAGCATATATCACTAAGGATATCAATATCATCTTTTACCCTATCACCCACAGCATCCGTGATTGTAACCGGCATTCCAATAGAGCGGAAATATTCCTCCGTAGCAGCTATCCCTGCAAGCGCAGCGGCCTCATCGTCACTTTCTGTTATGCCCCAAACCTTTCTGGCATATTGAGCAAAACGCGCTATATTGTTGCGGTAAACATACCTTGCCCAGGCAGGCCACGTAGCAGCCAGACTTGCTCCATGAGCGGTATCATATCTGGCTGAAAGCGGACTTCCGAATTGATGCACAGAAAAATCCAACGCTTGCCCAAGTCCGGTGATGCCATTATGCGTAAGACTTCCCGCCCACATGATTTCAGATCGAGCTTTGTAGTCTTGCGGATTTTCCATCGCCATGCGTCCATATTTTATCACAGCTCGCATTAGCCCCTCAGACAACTCGTCGGTAACTTCATTATCAGTATCGGGTGCAAAATACCTGTCCAATGAGTGCATAAGCATATCAACTATACCACAAGCAAGCTGATATGACGGCAAAGTATATGTCAAGATTGGATCCATTATCGCAAACTTCGGGCGGTTAAACGGCGTATTAAACCCTCGCTTTGTACCATCCTCCGTATTCGTAAGCACTGCCGAATCACTCGTCTCGCTACCTGCTGCGGCGATTGTAAGCACAACACCGACAGGAAGTGCTGCAGTTGGTAATGCCTTGCGGCAATGGTAATCCCACAGAGGCACATCATTACCCGCAAGCCCGACTGCAACAGCCTTTGCCGTATCAATAGAACTTCCACCGCCAACTGCGAGTACAAAATTTATGTCCTTATCCTTATAGTCTTCAATAACTTTGAGTGCAAATTGGAGCAACGGATTTGGCTGCACCCCTCCGACACAGTGGTAGTTAATGCCCTCATCTTCTAATGACTTTGTCACTGTATCCAGAAGCCCACTCTTGACAACGCTTCCTCCGCCGTACAAAATCAATACATTTGTCCCGCCAAAAAACTTAACTTCGCTGCCTGTCTGCCCTGCCGTATCCGCACCAAAAACAACTTTGGTCGGACTCCAAAAAGCAAAACTATTCAAAAGCCAATCCTCCTCGTTTAAAATCCTTTAATCTTTGGTATCGTACCATAGTTTTACAAAGTACGCAACCCGAGTTTGAGGTCATAAAACAAACGGACTTCATAGGCAGTCCATTCATTTGCACAACAATTAATCATCCCTATCTCATCTTTAATTTCGGATCAAGCGCATCACGCAAACCATCACCAAGAAGATTGAATGCCAAAACCGTAGACATTATAAAGAAGCCCGGGAAAGACATGAGCCATGGCGCACTGCGAGCATACGCCCTGTTATCCGCTATAATCGCACCCCATTCCGGTGCAGGCACAGGTACACCAAAACCAAGAAAAGACAACGAAGCACCAACAATTATCGCAATACCAAGGCTGGCTGTAAGCGTAACAATTATCGGACTTAGCCCATTTGGCAAAACCTGTGTGAAAATTATTCTAAAATGCGGCAAACCCACTGCCCGCGCAGCTTCAACAAACTCATGATTTCTCACCGTGAGTGTTGAGGCCCTCGCCATCCTCAGATATATAGGAGTAGCCTGAACCCCTACAGCAATAATCAAATTTTGTAAGCTCTGTCCAAGCACTGTTACAATTACCATACCTAAAAGAATGCCAGGTATTGATGCCAAAACATCTGATGCGCGCATAATAATTTCTTCAAGTTTCCCACCGTAGTACCCCGCAAGCGAGCCAAAAGTGATTCCAAAAATCGCACCAAAAGTTACAGCACCGAGACCTATGGCCAGTGTATATCTGGATCCGTAAATCACGCGCAAAAACAAATCACGCCCAAACCCATCAGTACCGAACCAATGCTGCCCACTCGGCCCCGTAAACCTCATCCTTGCATTCATTGCAGTAATCGAGTCCATACTTATGAATAACGAGATTAAAAATGCCAAGACCAGGAGCGATAATATAATAAACCCGGCCATCGCACCCTTATTTTTGCTCAAATGGTGAAATATCTCTCCGGCTTGACTTCTCTTCTTGAATTTTTTTGAAACAAGCGCATTGGCTTTTGTATTACTCATGCTGCACGCCTCCTTTTCTTGCTGGCGCTCAAATACTGAGCCTTTACTCTTGGGTCAACAAACGCATAAAGTACATCTACTATAAGCTGCACCAAAACATAAAGAATGCTCGTCATGATGACAACACCTGTGGTCAAAGTCACATCTCTTGCCGTAACTGCGTCGGCTGCAAGCCTTCCGATTCCTGGCCAAGCAAATACCGATTCAACAACAACAGAACCAGCCAGCTGAACACTTAGAGACGATCCTATAGCCGTAATAATCGGTATCCAGGCATTTCCAAGCGCATGTTTTCTTATAACAACCCGCTCTGGCACACCCTTCGCCCTCGCTGTGCGCAAATAATCTGCCTTAAAAACCTCAAGCATATTTGATCTTGTTTGTCTGGCGGCGTTGGCCATAAGTGCAAAGCTACTACAGAGTGCAGGAAGAAGCAAACTTCTTATTCCATGTTCATAACCCCCTGAGGGCAACCAACCAAAGTGCAATGAAAATGCAAGAATCAGCAAAAGCCCCAACCAGAACACCGGAATAGAAACGCCTACAAGCGAAACTACAGTCACAGCATTATCTACAAGACTTCCCGCTTTCATTGCAGCAATAATTCCCAATGGAATTGCAATAGCCGCACCAATGATTAGGGCAGTAAATGACAATACGAGTGTGTTGGGCAACCTGACAATAAACTCTCTCCAAACGCTAAGCCCGGTGACGTCTGAGACGCCTAAATCACCTTGAACCAGATTAAACATATACACCCCATATCTATAAATCATGGGTCTGTCCAAGTTAAACCGCCTGATCAGCTCCTGACGAGCTTCCGGCGTCAAGTCCTCGGAGAGCATCGCATCAATTGCATTACCAGGAGCCAGCTCCATTAACGAAAACACAATAAGAGACACGCAAATTATTATTGGAATCAGCCATAAGAAACGTATTAGTATATAGCGAATCAAGTTTCTTCCCCCTTTTTACAGTCCTTACAGCGACCGGTGCGATAACACCGATCGCTGTAAAAACACAGCGTTGGTTAACCAATAGCGGTTAAAAGTTTAATGCGAATTTAATCAACTATGAGGAAGATTTCCCTTAAATCAATTTGGCGATTCTCAGCGGTAAGCCCTACGCCTCCCAATCCATTGACAGCCACAACTGGGTTGACACGATGATACATGTTAAAAAACGGCGCATCGGCAAATACGATTTCTTGAATCCTGAGAAAATGATCCCTGCGTGCATTCGTATCAGTCATTGTGGCAGCCTCTACCAACATTCTTGAAACCTCAGGGTTGTCATAGTGCATCCTGTTTTGAGGTCCACCCGGATAAAAAGCCAGGCGATATGAAGACGAACTGAGATTCATTGCCAGCGAGTGAAATACGATTTGTGAACCGCCTTGCGGATCTAGCATGTATGCATTCAAACCCGGAGTGTCCATCTCCTGGATATAAGCACTAATTCCAACCTGACGCAATTGCTCTTGCAATGCTTGCGCCCCATTTATTGCCGTGGCAATGGCGGCAGCTATTTGAATCGTCTCTCCATTATAGCTTGACCTCATCAGATAATCCCTTGCTAACTCCTGGTCAAACTCTATAATTGGAATATTGTTATTGCGGAATTCCGTCTGGAATCCCCAAATTGAACCGTCAGGCAAATTGCAAGCCGGCATGGCCCAGTCTCCCGCAGCAAAATATGCAATATCGACCCTGTTGGCTGCGTGCATCACAGCTTTTCTGAAGTAATAGTCTGCCATCAGAGGGTCATTCATATTAAAGGAAATACCTGTCAGTGAGTTAAATGTATGTGGGACAATATTAAAATACTCTGGATCAGCCTGGAATAACGGAATATCTTCTGAGCCAGTACCAAAGCTTATCTGACTGTCTCCGCTTTGAAGCCTGACGGCACGGACACCCATTTCCGGAACAAATCTTATCGTCATCGTCGGAGTCAGTATATTTCTATCTGTATTCCAATAATTATCATTTCTAGCCAAACGTGTCAGGTCATTTGAAAGAAATTCGGTAACAATAAATGCCCCAGTTCCTATCCATGTTCCATTTTCCGAATCCTCTTCAATCGCCCGACGATTAAGGATACCTGCAGCCGGAATGGTCAAATTGAAGTAAAAGTCAACATTGACAGCCCCAAGTACTATTTCAATCGTAAACTCATCAATAGCTCTGTTGGTTTCGATTGGAGCCCACTGCGCCGCACCCTGTGAGCCTGCGCCAATTTCTCTTGCCAACTCAACTGTGTTTATAACATCCTGAGCAGTAAACTGGTCTCCGTTATGGAAGAAAACATCTTCACGAAGATTAAAAACAAAAGTCTGATAATCCTCAGTATTCCAATCCCTTGCGAGCGCCGGAAGATATTCACCTGTGTCAGGATTTCTTTCAAGTAACCTGTCGTGTATCAGTATGAATACCATATCTGTGGCGGTACTGTTTGCAGCAGGACTCAGCGGATTTAATACAGCAAAATTTTCATTCGGCAAAATCACATCAATATGCTCTGCAAACACTACATCGGGTTCATCTGGTGCAGCTTCTGTCAGATCTCCATCGCCTGTACCAACCGGAGCACCAGGTTGTTGTGGCGGAGCTGTCGAAGTTCCCGCCCCCCCGGGCGCAGTTCCTGTTCCGGTATCAGCAGGGCCGCAGGCCGCCAACAATGCTAGGGTCATTCCTAAGCAAAGTGCCAATGCGAGTGCTTTTCTGATTTTTCTCATTTCAATTCTCCTTAATATTGATAATTTTCATCTGCTCTTTCCATAAGTTCTTGCGGTTTCAAACATGGCCTCATAGTTTTCTCTCTTTACATTCTCAATGGACCCACTGCTGTTGAGCAAAAAGCCTCCTCCTGCGGCACAGTTGTCAACAAGATATTTCACCCTGTCCACCACATTTTCCTTAGTCCCCCATTCGAGAAGATACAGTGACATCCCCCCGGAAATACATGCAAGTCCTTCAAACTTTCTTTTTATCTCTGCAAAATCCCCTTCCTCAAAATGAATAATGCACGAACCTGCCGGAAATTCCAGCAACCGCTCTTTAATGTAATCTATTCGGGTTTCATAGGGACCCTCACAGTAAATAATAGGGGTAACACCATGAGCAATCAGGTGTTTTAAAATGCTTTGGAACGGACTCCAATAGAGTTCGTCATACTGTACAGGACTCATAAATCCGTCCATCCCCTTATGAAGTGGGAAAAACACCCTCTTTATAGGCATATCACTTGCTAGATAAGGCTTCCAATCCTGCATCTGCTTATTAGCAAGCATTTCACATGTCGCTAAAACTTTCTCAGGCATCTCAAGAAAGTCCTCAAACATACCCATGGTTCCACGGAAAAAGTCACTAATTATGTCAAATGGCACTTCTCCCGCACTTGTGTTATATGGTGGAAACCCTAATTTTTTCAGCTCCCTATTGCAATACGCTATATGCTCAATAGCCTTTTCTGTCTCCTCAATAATCCCTATCAAATTTGAAAGCGCATCTTTCATACCGGGATAAACCATAGGCGTAAACACTTTAGTTCCCAATATATTTGCAATCAACAGATTCATACCCTCAAGGCCTTTAAGGCCTGAATACGCCCGTGGAATATACTTTTTAAACATGAACCCTGTAAAGTCTGACAAAAGCTCATCATACTCTTCCTGAGCCATAAATTCCTGCTCTATAAACTGGTATGAGGATGTATCAGGCACTTTTGTTCCAGGACGACCCGGCCAATCAATCATAGCAGATTGCGCTATTTCATTGGCTCTACCGCTCACCAGATCAGGTAAACAGCGAATATCCGGCTGAAACTCCCTATGATAGTTGATGCTCGCCGCAATAGCTTTGTCAAAATCATAGAACTCTGACTTGTGAGAACTTCCAACACCGCCAAGCACATATTGTGCCCCTATGGCTTTGGGGATCATCGGAACCATATCCGGCTCGCGAAGGGCAATAGCGTCTGCGATACGCTTCGCACGAATATCATACATACCTATCTCTGCCATCTGCTATTCTCCTATAACACTTTTGTGATTTAGTTATATGTAACACAAACGGCATAGCTTTGAATATGTCATCAAATCCAAAGTTTTATTCGATTGATATATGATTTTTTGCGTGAGAACATCTTATTTCTGTAGAATTTACTAATTCATTTTGATTCATACAAGAAAATAAGTATGCGCCTTTGTGACATTCTTGCACAAACTCACCCAAAACTTGACGAACATCACATAGTATTATATAAATAATAGTCAGTAGGATTTTGTGGTAAAAATAACAAGACAACATTTGAAACGCATTATCATAAAATCACAAAATATTTAAAAAATGATATAGCATTTTCACAATGATTTATGGGGGTGATTAGTTTTGAAGATCTCACTTAATTTATTATTGGAAGAACTTGATTTCAATCTTGATAGACCGCATAACATAAATCCCTCTTTCTCTCGGATTGAACCATATACACTCGGCTGCTCAGACATTTCCGGCGAGTGTTTGATGGTCTCGGCCTTGTCCGAGGCATTGCTTGTTCCAAAAAAACCAAACCTATTCTTCCTATGCGTCCGAGACAGGATGGTTGATGAGCTCGAAACGGAAGAAGCGCTTGAAGGTATTTTTATAGTCCGGAGAAATTTGGATCAGCGAGAGTTATTCACAGTTGTGAATCGCATTTTTCTTCACTTCCGCGATTGGGTAATGCAAATGCAAATTTCAGTATTAGACAACCATGGTGTGCAGCATCTTCTGGATTTGAGCGAATCTATAATCGGCAACCACATCACTGTCCTAGATTCCTCATTCAAGCTTCTGGCATATACGCAACATGTTGAAACAGACGATGAAAACCTGTTGCAGCTCATGGAACAGGGCTATCACTCTGAGGAAACTGTCGAGCGTATGCGGTTGCACCGAAGAATCGAACAATATGAAACCGCTGATGAAAACGACATAATCATTAATGATGACCTCGCTATTTCTGGGTATGTGACTGCCAAACGGGTCTATAAATCTCACGGTGAAATGCGTAATTACCATTTTGCATCTGTCGTGATGGTTTGCTGCAACAGATCTTGTACAGATGGCACTGTTGAGCTCTTTTCTATGTTGCTGGATAATATAAAATATTATATCGACCGCGAAAGACCTGTGACCACCGGAAACGCACCGATGGAAACATTTTTTTGTGAACTCATAAGCAAAACCCTGACAAATGAAGCCGAAGCACAAAAAAGGGCATCGTATCTCAGGATTCCGTACGAGGGATTTTTCGAATTATTTGTTTTACATTTCGATGATGTAATAAACACGCCAACCGGACGCTTTATCCGTGAGATGTCCCTTAAACTACCTAATGCAAAAGTAATTCTTTATGGCTCAGACATCCTGATCCTAAACCTCAGCAAAACACAGGATAACATTGAAAATGCAGAAACCCACAGGGAGCATCTCAGCAACATTGTTGGCGACCAGAGTGGCTCTTGCGGAATCAGCAATGTGTTTTTAAGCCTCAGTGAGATTTCGCCCGCATACGACCAAGCAAAAGCCGCAGCCGTCACCGGAGAAAGACTCCGCAGAACGCACAGTGATGCCAGCGGAATAAGCTTTTTCTTTTTCGAAGATATCTTTATGTATTATCTTGTCAACCACTGCGCTGAAACAGCATATGAGCTTTTTTCCAACAGTCTTGCTTTTCGTGCAATCAAAACCCTTGCAAGACACGACAACAATCATGGCACCAAGCTTTTGAAGCTTCTGTCCGTCTATTTGGGCTGTGAGCGAAATGCAACGTCAACATGCAATTTGATGCATATGCACCGCAACACAGTAATTTATCACATTGGAAAAATCGAATCGCTTTTGAATGTCAAGCTTGATGATGAAGACATCAGGCTCAAGCTCATCCTAGGGCTCAAAGCATTTGATGTCGGGTTGTTGTAGAAATTAATCGATACAAAAAAGAGGTCATACGACAGAATCTTGCCGTATAACCTCTTTTTCTTTGTTATTTTATACTGTTTGCGCCTTTAAATCATCGCCATCTTCACTGATGCAGTGACATGCCACATAGTGGTCGGGTGCCACTTCTATAAGCGGAGGTGTGCCCTTGTCGCACATCTCTGGGCGATAGTAGTTACAGCGCGGTGCAAAGCGGCACTCATCAGGCGGG
>Ga0123355_10009440_pt1 | contig 14836 bp, 11 predicted proteins | sample TergutEmb28metaG_3_FD_89872 | JGI IMG/M metagenome (GOLD analysis project Ga0123355, IMG submission 89872) | Embiratermes neotenicus P1 segment gut microbial communities from Petit-Saut dam, French Guiana - Emb289 P1 | ecosystem: Host-associated > Arthropoda: Insects > Digestive system > Gut ...
TTCAACAGAATAGTCGCAAGCTCCTGATGATGGATATATTAATGTCTGAAACATGTTGAGCACATAAGAAGTGAAATAAAATAGCAAGTGACATCAAGTTGGTCTTTTATTCTTCAACTATAATATTTTTCATTCAGAGGAGCCCCTCCTCCTAAAGACAGTGTAAAAACACTCATACTTGTATGTATAATAAGACGTACTTCTTTTTTTATTTTGTGTAATGGTACATTGGTGATAAAATTTTGCTGGAAGATGTAACCAGTAACCTGAGATGGGAGTTGTGGAAACAAGAGCAGCCTGCTGTAAGGCTGTAAATCACATTGACATGCTGCAGTTGAAATTAAATGTTCTTCTGTCAGCACAATTTACCCAGTATTGCTTTTTGTTAAACCAGGAAACATCTAGTTACAATCCAGCACTGTATGGAGTATTAGGTTCCCAAAAAAGTAAGTTAAATTGTACAGAATTTGTGGTTTGGGCTGTTTGCTAGGTTGCAAAGGGAGAGCCAGCACAAACGCCTATCTGTACACTCAACATTGTTCTGCCAGAGAACATTGTTCTCAATGCAGGCCCATCTGAATCTGATCTCCTAGAGCTAGAGAAGAATTACAGCTTCATGAGAGATGGTAACAGTGAGTATCGGTGCTTAGATTGTCCAGTGCCACATATTTGTTGTTTAGGAGTGTGTTGAGAATACAGTGTGTGTAAAAATATTCCATTCTGGAACATGACATTTTTTTATTGGGTAAGTGGTTCATAGCATTGTAAACAAAGAATGCTTGTATGCTGAATTTGAAGGCATTGTGTTCCTATCAAAGTCGGGAGTCGGTTACCCAGTGACACAGCATCACATCTGAGAATAATGGAAACTTCTACCACACCACTGTGAAAACTATATACATAAAACTCGCACAACATACCATATTTGGTTCAAGTTCAGAAGGATGAGACCTTATTACTGTATTATCTCAGCCAGGGTCTACACTTATCATATCTGATTCCTTTCCTTTTGTGTGGTAAGCAGAAGGATAATGTAACCCCTTTCCTGCAGGGCTGTATTAAGATATTTCCACAGACAATAATGGTCTGGTTCGTAAATCAGGTTGATTACAACATTGTGGATGAAACATTGCATCAACATAGAATCAAACATTTACGATTTGTGTAGTTATGGGCTGCTCTTTTTATATGCTGCAAAAGAGGAAAAGCAGGTGATACTGCCATATGAAGTGTTCTGTTGGCCACTATACCTACTCCAGCTGAGGGGCTTGTGCTTTGTATCCAGAAAGTACCTGGGTTGTTTTTGCACGGATAAAGCAGCTGAAATGTGAAATGGACTTCTTAACTTCTGTGACTGCTAAGGTTAAAAATATATCTTTGGTTGAGGCATCCCCGTTGTGTCGGTAACAATGAAGTAAAAGGCAAAGTAAGTCAGAACACAACTAGTTTTATTGGTATTAGTGAAACGACATGTTTCGGCCTACTTGGAGGCCATCATCAGGTTTGCAAAGTTCTAAGAGACTAAATATTGTTTGTGTTTGGCGGATGTTGAGATCTCATGATCTGGCCTATAAATTATATATGAGACATAAACTGCGTGTGAGCAGGTAAGGCGGTGGACGTGTGTGGTATGTGGTTTCCTGGGCAGGGGTTATCCCCCTTGGGCTCTGTCGTTGTTGGCATTTGGGGGAGGGGTCCGGATGCTGATTAGCAGGTCTGTATGCATCACATCTGTGGAAGTCTTTGTCAGTCAAATAGTGATTCCCATATACAACATAAGACTGTGTCCGTGCTACATGCAGAATCCAGCACCACAGTGACTATATCAACAGACAGGATGGGTATTCTACAGTGATCTCTGTATACAATACACGATGCGCCAGTGCTACACAAAGTGTCCAGCGACAAAGTGACAAACACTGAAACAAACAAGACATCTATTCTATGGATCTCCAACGCCACATGTAAGTACCGCTTGGTGTACCCCAGATAGGGATCTTGACACACCTACTGTTCCCCCTCATATCTAGTATTTTTTATCTCTCCCACAGATGTGACGCATATAGACCTGCTAATTCGCCATCCGGACCCCTCCCCTGAACGCCAACAATGACAGAGCCAAGGGGATGACCCCCGCCCAGGATACCACATACCACACACGTCCACCTCTGTACCTGCTCACATGCAGTTTATGTCTCATATATAATTTATAGGCCAGATGATGAGATCTCAACATCCGCCATACACAAACAATATTTATTCTCTTAGAATTTCGCAAACCTGATGATGGCCTCCGAGTAGGCCGAAACAAGTCGTTTCATTAACACCTAACCAATAAACTATTTGTGTTTTGACTTTTACATCATTAAAAATATATGTTTTATCTCCATTTTCCTTCTGTGCCTTCTAGACACTGTGTATAGGTTTTGTGTGGGTGTTAATGTACAGAGTACATTAGGGCAGGCACTACAATGACCCTTGCACCTTGACCATTTTGGTCTTTTTTGCAACATGTAAGCATTCAGTAGCATCACACTTTGAACAAAGTGCAGTACCTTGCTGACAGATGTTGGCAAAGTTAACTGGTTTCATTAATATCCATATATGTACTCATATTGCTCATGAACTGTGTAGAATATTTGTGTGTGTGTGTGTGTGTGTGCGTGTGGGCATGTGTGTGCGTGTGTGCGTGTGTGTGTGTGTGTGTGTGAGAGAGAGAGAGAGAGAGAGAGAATTTGTTGCATTTAATCTTGGTATCTGACTTCTGATGATAATGAACCTTGTAATCATAAATTTATTTGTTATAGACCTGAAAGATAATGTTTGCTTATTGCGCTAGGTCACCGCGACTCGATCCACCGCGCGGATATAAAGCTTTCTGATATAAGCAACCTTCTGGGAGCTGATTGGGTGCCTCTTGCCTCTGAGCTTGGCATTTCCACGTCAGATGTGAATCTGATCAAGACAGAATATCCACATAACATAAATCAGCAGGCTGCGGTAATGCTACAGCTCTGGCAGCATACTGCTGGCAATAAAGCCACAGGTAAGATACAGTTACCATTGTCTATGAAAGTTACTGTGACTCATAAATTTTATACATCTATTTCCACTCAATTGACTGTCATGTTGTATCTTTTTTCATGTGGTCACTTTGTCTCATCCATGTTCCAGCCCCCTAGAATATATGCCTGAAGCTTCATTTGAGACTATTGGTCAAAGGAGACGGATTTATTACTTATGTATTATTTTAAAAAAAGATTATCTTTAATTAAATTTATTATTTTAACTGTGAAATCAAGTGTGGGCACCTGTCTGCATAAGCTATTCATACCTAAAAAGAAACTCTTTAATTATTTCTTTGTGTACATAATACGAACAAGGTTAGGGTTAGGGTTGTGAACATTTGTCCTTCTTGTCGGACCTGTATGTATGAAGGTCTTAAATGTAACAGTTCATCAACATCAATCTAAGAACAGCTGCTGATGATTTAACCGAAAAAGAAATAAAAAACAGTTCAAAGTACAGTGACATAACTCAGAGCACAGAGCAGTCAACCTGTAGAATGGAACATTCCTTTATTGTTAACAATATCATTCTCTGTCCACAGATTGTTTAATAGTGACTTTTAATGCTAAGATATTTGTAAATTAACAGAATGTCTGTAGATTATAAACCCCATTTACTAGCAACTCCTCCATTTCCATTCCAGATTACTATAAACATCTTTACTCGCCTCTTAATGAAGTCAGCCCTTATTTTGGCTTATAATTTTAACAAATAGGTTTTCAGACTATGAGACACATTTTTGTAAGTCAGTGGAAACCATGTCATACACCTAGTTATTTCTGAGGAAAGGACGAGTATTGACCTCATAACTTGTTGTGCAGTGGACATTATTTGGATTCATAGCATGGCATTTCACCAGTCAGTCAGCAAGAATTATAAATACTGCACATACATGGCACAACTTTTGTATCTAAAACGTGTAATGTTAAGTTCTGTTATGCTGGACCATTCTGAATAATGCCGTACTTGTTCAGGGAACACTTTGGAGAAAGCTCTTCGCAAAATAGATCGGGAGGACATAGTGAACCATTGTGTGTTCAACATAGAGCTAGTGACAGATGACATGGAGAAAGCTGTAGCAAAAGTGCAGCTTGACCAATCAGGATTTGATGCCCTTCGGGAGGAGCTGGGACCTTCACGTGATGCTACTTTGCAACGCAGTTACGGTAGCCTCGACCCTGGTGAACGTGATTTCATGAAGGTAAGGTGGCTTCTCAGATATTAATATGCTGTGGCATTGTCTTTGTGAGACAATGTGCACAAGTGTTCTGGAAAGACTTGTGCAGCCCTCAAGCAAGCATACATTTTAAATGAAGCTCATTCCTGTGTCTTGGGCCCTTTTGCTCAAGTCACTTGGTTTCATAATGTGTAGCCCCAAGTTACAAAGGATCTGTTTAGTTACAGTCTCATAGTGATGTAGCACAGGTTAATTGTGGTTTCATTTTGTTACTTTTTTAACATACTGTGACCCGAGTATGAGTGACCTTTGTCGGCTTTCGTAACTAGGTGCTCTGCTGGTAGCTGAGAGGGGATCATTTTTTAAATCAAACTTAACACACTTCTGAGGTAAACATAGAGTTGATAACATCAAATGCAATAAAGGAGTATTGAATTGGAATTTATTTTACAGTGACAAGTCTAGGATTTGAACTGTAACTTCCTGCATTACGTTATATGTTTGCTCTGTTCTTGACATTCATATCTTAATGTATGTAAATTGTGGGCTGGGTAGCTCAGTCGGTATAGCGACTGACTACGACCTGGACGGTCCAGGATCGAATCCCGGTGGGGACGAGATTTTCCGCCCGTCCAGACCGGCCCTGGGGCCCAGCCAGCCTCCTGTAAAATGGGTACCGAGTCTTTCCCGGGGATAAAGTGCGGCCAGGGCGTGCTGCTGACCACTCACCCCCTTCTAGTGCCGCGGTCATGGAAGAGTAGAGCTATACCTCTACCCACCCTCTGGGCCACACTGCGCCTGTAACAGGATCAATTTACCTTTACCTTTACCTTTCTACCTTTTTCTGTACGTAATTTACCATATGTTATTTTAATGCAACAATGTTTATGGTATTTTGGGTGGTAAGACATTTGCATGTATTATGTCTAGTGTTTGTTACTTTTGTTTCATTGGCAAATACATGTATTGTTCTTGTATTGTTGACTGCAACTTATGTATTTGCTCCTGTTGATTCCTTTATGGTAATACACTTTTCTCACTGAGTTATGTGTCTCATTTTTAGGAGTCAGAATCTGTTGAAGAGCTGGCAATGTCAGACACTCCAACATACACTAATGGTGAGTTGTACTTTAGTAAACTCAAACATATTTATGTGTTATGTTACAAGACCAGCATGTATATGTACATTACTATTTAATGCTTCGTTTCTTTACATTACAAATATTCATTTGAGGCAATAAATTGCAGTTAAGCTTAAACATTTAATCCTCTGTGGGCTTAAAATGATTCAGCCCAGTATTTGATGTTTTTAATACTTAATCCCATCACTCGTGTGACAGCCAAGATTTATAAGTATCTTAAATTATAGGGGGAAACAATATTTTTATGATTGAATTAGAAATACCTGGTAATGTTCAGCGCTGTAAGATTATAAATATTTTGTTTGGATATTTTCTTGTGTTTGTTGTCACATGTTTTGACTACTTCTACAGTCCCTTATAATTTGTAACCATTGTCGATGGGAAGCTGTTTCATCCATCAACTGGCAGTGTGATAATTTTTGTATTGATACTTTTCTTCTTCTATGTGGTTATGAATGAAATAAGGGATGCAAATAATGAGTTACACAGAAACACAGGCATAGGGGCTAATTCTTGTAAACTCGCTCTGGAAGATACTATGGACTTGTCACAAGACAGGCTATGTAGTGAATGAATTATTTATTTATTTATTTGTAGGATTTCCTTTCAGTGTGACATCCCTTGTTCTGAAGATTCAGGTCATCTGGCATATTATGCCATTTCAGCTACTAAATAATTACCATTGTTTCAGAGGCAGAACATTCCTCCAAAATGTAAATAATTATCTACTCGGTGATGCAAGATACGCATAAGATTCCGGAAGACTTGAGTGTTCATGTTCACCTCTGTGAGAACCTCAGATCCTGCATCTATTTATGTGGTTTTTTTTTTGTATTGTGTTACTTTTACTTTATAGACAGTGGCACAGTCAGATCGGAGGAGGATAAATACACAGGAGAAGAGAAGGATCTCGGGGACATGATGGAGGAGTTCCTGGCTCACAAACAGCAGAGCACTTCCACACCACTGAGACAACAGCATACACAACCAGATGGCAGCAGTACAAATCAGGAGATGTTTCAGGATGTGACAGAACAGCTTGAAAGGCTCGAGACAACATCACCAAGTGTTGTCACACACACACAAGGTACATGTACATATCATGGTTATTGATGGAAATTGGTGAGGAAAATTAGGATTGGATATTCAGCCAAAGGAATTCACATTTAAAGAATTACACAGTGCACTAGCTTTGTTATCTCCTTGCACTATGAATTGCACAGTATCAGTTTTGATATTGTGATAAGTGATTTGATTTCCAGTTCTTAAGTTTTATTATATGTTTCTAATGTCTAAGAAGTCTTGGATAGTGGCAACCTGATACGTTAGCGTTGTGTGGTTATGCTTAGTGTTGTTTGGATCTTTGGATCTGTAAAGGAGGGACTGGAAAGGTTATTTGACAGATATTGATAATTGAGACATTTTTAGGTATTTTGGCAGTGTGATCTATGCAGAGACGTTACTTGCAGTTCAGCCTTTCCAGTCGGCCTGTTACAGACCTGCAAAACAGTATCACGCACCTTTTTAAAAGTCTGTACAAATACCATCATCGTGTGGGTTGATATATTCTGGTGGGGAACCGGAGCACATTTGTCTACTACTTTCCATTTTTTTTATATAATGCGAAATGTTTTGAAATTTGTAATTGCCATTGTTCATATCTTTTAATTACATGATTTGTCTGTTTTCTATACTTACACAAGTACATTTTGTAGACTTATGTTTTACTGCATTTGGAATTAATCTTTCAAGTGAGGGATGAAGTTAGTGTGTTTCTCTATTGAAATGGGCTGTCACAGGTTTAGGGCAAGCATTTTGCTTTTCTGTAAGAAACAGCTGCAAGTTATCAATGCAGTTATCTGAGGCTCTTACGTGACTGTGTTGGAACACAGCTCGTGTAAATATTTTCTGTATGTACAGTAAAATACAGTACAAGTAATCATAAGGTTAATCATCCCCTTTGTGTTTATAATTAAACTAGATTGGAATGTATGTATTTGTCTAACACAACTATATGATGGTAGAGATATGTATAGAATTTATTACATAAAAAACATAGTATAGCTGCTTACTAAGTTTTTTCATTTCTCAACCTGAAGATGGCCAATGTAAAGGGCCAAAACATGTAGTTGTTCTTCATGTAATAAATTTTATACATATCTCTGCCATCATATAGTTGTGTTAGACAAATACATACACTCCAATCTAGACAGTACATGTACTAACACAAAGTTTGGGGAGTCCAAGAATATCTGTGAATGTAATGGACAGAAACTAATTTTGACACTTATGTTTCTAGTACATTGTTTTTAAATGAATTACATCAGTAGTCAGATTACATAAGGTAGCTTAATCTATCATGAGAGTTGTGTTGTAATGGTTTTTTGTTTTTGAAGTATTCTGTAGAACAGGTGTAGGTGTGTATCACAATAAATTATGGGTAAAAGCATTTAAAATGTAGAAAAATTAGTTTATTTTATATGTTGAGAGGGATATGGTAGTTCTGAAATTAATGTAATATCCTCTTTTTATAGAAAGAGGATTTGAGATTGTCACTGTCTGGTTTCTTAGGTGTTTATATTATATTTATTATCTTTGCATGCAGGTTGATTAATTTTATTGTCTGATTCATTATTTTAAACAGAGGTGGGCAAACGCTAGAACTCCAGGTGACAAATTAGCAAAGTATGAAGATGGAGGAATGTAGTATACCCTGTTGGTTTACTTTTCTGGTGTACCGAAGTGCACAGTAGAAATGTGTATCAAAATCATGATATTTCCAGTCTTAATCTTGACTCAAATTGGTGAGTCATCCACATCATACCATTCCCACATTTATTACTGGAAGAAAAGAGCCGTTCTACTATAGGATAGGTTGTGGGGCAGTGAAAGAAGATTTTTCACTCTCACTGGTAATTGAATCTCATTTCTTCAGTCTTCTAGCTCTTAACCTATTTCGTGTACCCACTGAGCTTAAGTATCTGGCCCTTTCGTTAATGGCAATATGATGTATGATTTACACAAATGCGGGGAGAACTTCGCAGGTCACGTTTTCCAGCAATTTTATCCTTTATCGGATAAAAGTTTGAGATTTAAGTTGAAGTAGTCTTTGTTTCTGTTGGAACGAATATTTGGTATTTGCTTATGCCTGCTTCTTATGTGGAAAGTGTAATCTGGTAAAATGTCAGTGTGTTTTCTACCTCTGTTTCATCAGTTGGCATGGTCAGGTGTACCTTGTTTTATCCCAGCACTGCTACTGCCTGTGTGTTATTCTTTGGGCTTGGCATCACTTTGTGTTTTTCAGAAATACCATCACCCAAGATGTCACAGACACCTCCACCAAGTCCTGCAGAGTACCATGATCAACTAGGTAAGGTTTGCCACGTGTGGCAATGTGGTGTATTATGAAAATATTTAACATTCTGTATCTCAGTGTGAGTGGATGTGTTTCATATCAAGAAATTTGTCATCTTTTAAAAACAAGAAGCTACAAGGAGTGGAAATGACAAACTTTGTAAAGGAAGAAGTTAATGCAGTCCAGATCTCATTGGGTTAGCCTAAACTAAAGAGGGTTGAGCTCATGTGACTTCACTTGAACCTGTCGTGACCTGACTTTAGCTAAAGTAAATGAACCTAAACCTAATGTAACCTAATAAATCAGAACTAAGGCAATGAAGCCATTCCATGCCAGACCAGGCTGACCAAACTTAACAAACTGCAAGCACATAAAGACAAGGCTAGTCAAGCCCAAGGCTAATATAACATAATAAATCAAAACCAAGTGAAGTGAAGCCAGATCAGTTCAGACCACATGAGGGCAGATCAGGCTTGACTAGTAAACCCAAACTCAAGTCCAGTGAACTTAAACGGAGCATGTCTAACCTGAACATAGTGTAATGGGAGACCTGAACTGTAAAGGTAGGAAAGGTAAAGCTGCCCCTTTTCTAAATTGCTTTTGGACCCAATTGTGGGTACAGCAGATGACTCTGCTGCTGTCTGTTGACTTGTATAGGAAGTGTCTCAGCACTGCAATAATCTCATTGGAAATGTCGGTAGCTCCCCTGTTCTGCGATTTTGTGGAACACATGGTTTCATTCTTGAAACAAAATTGTCCTGATGTTGCCAGATAGAAAGTACATAAGAACAGCTAACAGAATCTCTAGTCCAAAATTTCAAATGGGAGTTTGCTGCAATTCTAGAAGGTTCATAACGAGATTTTAACAGATGGTAGTGCACTAATCCATTGTAGTTTATCAGTTAATGTAGGTGTATAGGGGAGTGGAATTACAGCTCTTTGCAGTCTTAACCTTGGCACTAGAATGAGGTAAGTCATCAGCTTCATGTCTCTCTTGCTTGACCCCTGAAGAAAGAGTCCCTGTTGTCAATTGAGGTGGAGGCTGGGTGGCCTCATAGGCAGCCTGGATGCTCTGGAGAAGAGAATATTCAAACTGTGATCCCTCTGTTGACCAGGTTATAGCCTAATCTCTGTGCAGACTGAGTTATCCCACATTCTCACCCAAACTGTGGTGCACTTTAACCATTTGAACGTACAAAAGGAAAGACTAAATTAATATCAGAATTTTGTGTGAATAAACATTACTGTGCATGACCGTAGGTTGGTGTTGTAAGAAAAGCTGAAGTGTTTGTACTAATAGAATTCATCACAATATAATAACACCCCCACCGGAGGCAACCCAGCTATAAGGACCAGCCACATGTACCTCGGCCACAGCTATGAAATATTTATAATTTTACGTACTGACAGTACTAAAAATTGTGTTCCATCCTTCTTAATTCACTTGTAATGCATAAGGGATCCCTAATGCAAATGAAAAACAATATGGCAAAAAAGTGATGTAAAAATAGGTTCCTAAGCTCAACCTGAAGATGACCCCCAAGGGTCGAAACATGTTGTAGTAATTTTAACCTACATAATTATAGTTGTGTTGACGGAAATTTTTATGTTATTTATAATAAACTAAATGAAGTGTTTGTGTTGTTCCTTCAGGAGTGGAGCAATATCCTGATGAAGGAACACACGTTCCTCAATCAAAAACTTGGGAACCGGAGGATCTGGACATCAACCTGATTTCGAACCGACAGCTGCCAACTTTGGTGCAAGGTAACTATGATTCATCTCTTTTGATATAATGCATATCAAAATGTAGAGTAAGAAGTGGTTTTATTAGTGTACAGTTGTGTGCAGATTCTTCTAAATTTCAACTGGTAAGTGTTCTTCTTTGCTTGTATTTTAGCACAGTATTTTTGCTTTCACATATTTGGGATGTATGAACCAAGTAAATGTGCATACAGGTAACTGAGCAGGGTGTTGCATAGTGTCTGGCAGTATGAATTCACATTAATCAAAGGAAGGTTATGTAGAAATCTCTGTATGTAAGTAAGTGAGTCAGTTGTTGTCATACAGCTGACACAAGTGGTAACATCAGTTCACCGCTTTCGTCGTTGAATCCAAACTAGTCAAGATGCATCAGTGTAACAGAATGGAATTCTTTAACCTTTCGGCGCCGGAATTATTTTTTAAATTTTAGCATGCCCTATATATAAAACGTAAATAATACAGGAACCAAATACATTAGAATTATGAAACAAACTGCATTTTGAAGAGGAAAAAATGGAGAGTATATACCATGTTTAAAATATTCAGTACTTATATTTGTTGAATAAATATATAAAATGCAACATTTAGAGGTTAGCGGTGCAGTACGACCACTATAGTCTTCGTTAGGCGTCAAAAGGTTAAGCACTTCAGAATGTACGAGAGAACTTTGTCATGTATACAGTTTGTAACTTGTCTAATATCACATAGTTACTGGGGCCTTCTGATGGTACTGGGAGACTTTACATCAAATTTGTGATATGTTGTGCACTGAAATTGCATTTTATTTGTTATCTCTTAAAATTATAAAGTTTTCTTGGTGTACTATGCACACAGTGGGGAATAATATATGTCTCTGTCTGTCCAAATATTTATCTTAGACAGAATTTAGTACTGCAGTGGGAATATGCAATGTGTATTGTGGGGTGAATTTAATTTCGGTTTATGCTAGTTCAGTACAACCCCAAATTAATGTGAAGATCAGCTCAAACATAATTGATTTTCTCAGCAACAGTTCATCCAACAAAACATTTTGCTTAACATTAAATACAGATTTAATGATGGAGTGTGATGCAAGACGGTATGTGGGAGCCTAGACAGCTTAATCAGTATGGTGATGAAGGTATAGGCTGGTTGTATAGGGTTTTATTCCCTGAAGGGAAGGTATCTATCTCTTCACAGTATTGAAACAGTCCCTGGGGCTCACCCAGCAGAATGAACATTAAGTTCCATGTGTTTGCTCTGCAGACTTGAACTGGTGGGGGCATGAAGCCAGCCAACTGCTCATTCCACCTAGTGGTAAAGTTCATGTGTAGAGCTGTACCGCCTCTTCCCCATATGTCTTCATGGTACAGGGACAAGCTAACCATTAACCATTTATCTTGAGCAAGGACATATGATTTGTGAGACTGTAGTGTGATTAATTTTGTGACATAGTATTTATTTATATATATAAGCAGAAAGAATATCAAGGCTATACAAAGTGTGCAGCATTACAGATGTGTGACTGGGAAAATATATGTTTACACCTTGGTTCTGCATCATTGTTGAGGCTATGCCATGACTAAGGTGCCAGCCCCTCACCTTGCAGAGTCCCAGGTTTGTTCCCAGGCCATACCATATGGGGTTTGTCCTGGACATGCAGCGCTAGGGCAGGTTTCTGTCTGAATACTTGGGTTTTCTCCTCTCAGTGTTATGCCACCAGTGCTCCATACTCATTTTCTATCACTGATGTTGTGCTGGTTGTTCTGCACAAGGTGTGCCAAACTTCAGGATCATATTATATGAGGCATTTTGAGTAAAAAGTGGTGTGTCAACATATACTCGGTTATCAGTTGTTATGCTGCTATTAGCATTTTAGTGTGTATACATAGGTGAAACCAAAAATATTACAGTGTGTGGGTTTTTCCTACTGAAAAAATAAAAAGAGAATTATGTGTTAAAGGAAAGGTGTCCTTTAACTCTTAATGTATTGTACGTCCTGTGTCCTGTAGTACCACGAAACGAAGGCAGCATGTAACATCAGAAGAATATTGTGTTAGATAATACCAGAAAAGAAGGACATCAGTTTTTAGTTACATTACTGTGTTAGTTATGTTTATTAATGTAATTATACAACAGCATGGATGAAAAACATGTTTTGGTTAGATAATACCAACAAACTTTAATTTTCAGTTGTGTTACACTGATTACTGTTGAAAATGTCCTCTGTCTTTCTGTACACACAATTCTGTTCTTCTCAGAGAAAATTTGTTGCCTTTCTGATAATTTCATTGTTTTCTCTTATGCAGTTAGCAGACTTTATGATTTCGTGCAAGAGTTCTCATCTTGCCAGCAGTTTTTACTAGTAGTCTGTGTCGTTCATGTGGCCTCACAAGAAGCAATCAAAGAGCTTGAGATCTATTGACTGGCAGGCCAAACCTGTGGACCAAAATGGGTACAAGATACACAGTAGTTGTGCATGCTAGAGATGGGAGTAAGCCTGCAGGAGGTTTATAGGAACATACCACACGGTAGAATAGAGTATCTTAAAATATTCAAATGCTTACCGCAATATAATGGTTGATGTTTGGGTGACTGTGGACACAGAATTTTTTATTCAAAATTACTTTTGTAATAACATGCTGAAGTTTGGCACACCTTATGCAGAACAGTCTGTATAATATATGTCCTGAAGCTTTTGTGGCTACAGAATTCAGTAAAATCGTAAGCAGATAGCTGTGTCAAAGTGTGAAAATTCTCCAACCTTTCAGAGACTGACTTTGTCCCCGTCTTCAGGGTGCTGCTGATAACTTGATACCCTTCTGTCTGGTATATATACTGCTATGGCATAAGTGTCTTATATGTTCTTGACATCTGATTTCAGTTCTACATGTCTGTCCCACATATGTTTTGCCACATTTACTTGGAATGCAATACACGTCAGGTGTGCTCAGGCCTAGATTATCATTGACTGTTCTTAAAGTGTTGATAGTTTTCTAAGGCATTGATAGTTTTCTTCACTGGAATACAATTTGAAATGGAGGATTTTTACACCAAGACAAGGCTGTCTGCCCCAAAAGATTTTATTGAAGCTTGTATAATCTCCATATATGACAGTGTTGTTAACCCTTTGATGCCTAACAGCCCCTATAGTGGTTGTACCGCACCGCTAACCTCTAAACGTTGCATTTTATATATTTATTCAACAAATACAGGTACTGAATATTTTAAACATGGTATATACTCTCCGTTTTTTTTTTTCTCTTCAAAATGCAGTTTGTTTCATAATTCTACTATATTTGGTTCCTGTTTTATTCACATTTTGTATACAGTGTGTTCTAAAATTTAAAAAAATAATTCTGGTGCCAAAAGGTTAAATAACACCCACTCATCATTGTTGTGGCTGTAGAAGTATTTGTATGATTTTATGATGAGTGTCACACATTTGAAAAAAAATGCAGCGATTGTAGTTCAGTGGGTTGATATTGCAGTGTAATTTGTGACATTTATTACACATTTTTATTTATTTTTATGATTATAGACAAATGTGTGAAGAGTGCTTAAATAGTAATTTTACCTGCTAAACTAATAACCATTTAACACGGTTATATGGCAACAACTGGGTCAGAGTATAAAACCATGCATGTGGAATCAGCATGATATAAGCAACCACTGAATGATGGTTGGGGTAACTGGTGAGTTCAGCTAGTGGAATTTGGTCGTTAATCTAAAATATGGTTTATCAAATGTGTCTCTAATAACTCATTAATATTACTAGAGGTTGACAGTGACATATGTCTGCCAGAGACTATGAAAATCCTTTGCTTCGCTGTTACTGTGTTCATTGAGCTTCCTGTGGAATGGGGCCAGAGGTATTTTAACATGGATATGTGTGAAGAAACTCACATAGCTTTCCTGGATTTAGAAAAAGCTTTTGATAGAGTAAATCAAAACCAACTATGGCAAATTCTTAACAAAAGAGGCATACCCTATCATTTAATTGAAGTAATTAAAAGCCTATACAAAAATACCAGTGTACAAATTGACACAGGAAGGAAAATTCTTGATAAAATATATATTAATCAAGGAGTACGACAAGGGTGTAATCTATCACCGGCTCTTTTTAACATTTAAATAGACGACCTCCTAAGAAATTGGAAACACAAAGCTGATACTGGTATAAAGCTTAAAACAAACATCTACCTTAACACATTACTCTTCGCAGATGACCAAGTAATAATACAAGACTCTGAAGACAAACTCCAGAAATCTGTCTATTTATTAAACCAAATGAGCAAAGACTACAACCTCAAAATATCTACGGACAAAACAAAAATTATGGCTTTTAAA
>Ga0123355_10009441_pt1 | contig 14836 bp, 15 predicted proteins | sample TergutEmb28metaG_3_FD_89872 | JGI IMG/M metagenome (GOLD analysis project Ga0123355, IMG submission 89872) | Embiratermes neotenicus P1 segment gut microbial communities from Petit-Saut dam, French Guiana - Emb289 P1 | ecosystem: Host-associated > Arthropoda: Insects > Digestive system > Gut ...
CTGGGCGGCATATCTATGGGAAGTATGCTGGTTTCTGTATCCAAGATTTCGATATCATGGATAATCATTGTGGTAAAGCCCTCGGCTTCGGCCTTCACATCCACAACAGAATAGGGAATGCCCATGTATTCCGGGTCAAGTGTTAGCTCGACGGCAGGTGCTTCCAGCGGCACAGCTTTTGCCATGCCGTTTTCATCTGTTACCAGCTCGTATAAGATGTTTTCACCATTAAAAACGGTGATGTTTGCATTTGGAACTGGCAGTGCGCCATTTGCAGTAGTCGTTATAACTTCCAAAAAACCGGTTCCCATTGACATCCTCCTCTATTCAAATGGGGCGTTGCCCCAAACCCCGCCGCTCCGCAGGGAGTAAATCCCTGCTACGCTTCCTTCGCTACGCTACGGGGAGCGGCGTAGCCGCTTTATTTTCGCAAATAAAAAATGGAACGAACCAATAATGGTTCATTCCATATAATATGCAGGAATATGAAAGCCGGTTACTACGGCTTTGTTGCTACCGCCTCTATAATCCGCTGATACAGCCCGCTGGCGTTAGACCGCCAGTTGCCCTGTATCAACTTTGCCTGTTCCCGCGTGTCAACAGACACAGACAATTCCAAAATCACACGTTTATCTTCATAAACGCCGCATTTTACTTGGAAGTCGTTGTTCTCTACGTTTGGGAAATACGTTGCGGTTACCTCGTAATCTCTTTTCACCTTGCCGCGGTTTTCTACTACGTACTGGTTAATTAAAACCCGCATAGGGCGCGGAATATGGTTTACAAAATAATCCAGGCAGGTTAGCCCCTCATTGGTTACTTCGTAGCGGGTTGTGTTGGCATCTTGCGCATTTTCCTCGGAAGCTTCCAGCAAGCCTTGCTCTAACATCACAGACAATGTTTGTTCTAGCGCGAAATAGTTCATAAAATCCTTTGCCATAACAAAATCTGTAATTTGTGCCCTGGACATGGATATTTCCATCCGGTTTATCAAGTACAAAATCAGCAATTTATTTTCAACATCTTTGTATTCCAATGAAACAGACATGGCCTACACTCCCTCGGGTGCGCTTAGTATAACTCTGTTGTCCTTGTCCATGTGAATTTGCACGCGGTTGCCGTCCAGCCCCATTTTATCTAAAAATTCGCGGGGTATTTGTATACGCCCGGCCCGGTCGAAAACGGCAAGTTCTATTGCTTCCCCGCTTGCAAAGCCTTCAATTCCCGCCAGTTTATCGGAATAGCTCATCAAAAACTCGCTGGATGTTTTCCCGTCGCGTATCGCCACAACGCGTTCTACTTTTTTAGAAATTTCCCGGTCGTGGGTAACAATCACTACCGTTGTACCAAGCTCGCGGTTCACTGTGCGGAACATATCCATAATCACATTGGATGTACTTGTGTCTACGCTGCCTGTGGGTTCGTCTGCAAGCAGCACAGATGGATAATTGGCAAGTGCCAAAGAAATGGCAACCCTTTGCTGCTCGCCCCCGGAAAGTTGGCTTAGCTTGTGCTTTGCACGCTTGCCGATGCCGGTAAGCTCTAAAAGTTCCAGCGCGCGTTGACGTTTGTTTTTTATGGGTTTTACGTTGTTAAATTGCATGGGCATCATTACATTTTCTAGGGCTGTAAGGTAGGGAATGAGATTGCGGGCGTTATTTTGCCAAACAAAGCCGACAGTAGCTGTTTTGTAGTCTACCAAGTCCTTTTCCTTCATGTTGAAAAGGTCTTTGCCGTCTACAATGAGCTTGCCCGCGGACGGTTTATCCAGCCCGCCAATCATATTAAGCAAGGTAGATTTACCGCTGCCGCTATTGCCTATAATAGCCATTACTTCGCCGCGCTCGATAAGCAAGTCCAGGCCCTGTAGGGCCATTACTTCGATATCTTTGGTTTTGTATATCTTCACCAAGTTTTCGGCGATGATAACGTATTTATCAGTATCAGACACTTGTATCACGCCTCATTTATTATTTCCCCATCCGCAAGTTCATACACCTTATCGGCAATGTCCATAAGCCCCGGGTCGTGGGTGGTCATTACAATGGTTGCGCCTTCGTGTTCAATTAAATCTTTGAATATTTTCACAACCTGAAGGCCGGTGTTTGTATCAAGCTCTGCGGTGGGTTCGTCTGCAAAAATGACTTTTGGCTTGTGGGCAATGGCGCGGGCAATGGCCACACGCTGCTGCTCACCGCCAGAAAGTTCTGGTGGCAAGTGCGTCATACGCGAACCAAGGCCAACCCTTTCCAGGCAGTTTTCTACCCGTTTGCGGCGGTCTTTTGCGGGGTAGCCGTTAATGCGCAGTATAAATTCTACATTTTCGTACGCCGTCATCATCGAAACAAGCGCGACAGACTGGAACACAAAGCCCATTTCGCTTTTACGCACTTGGTCGCGCTTGCGTTCGCTTATATTTGTCAGGTTTTTGCCGTCAAAAATAATTTCCCCGCTTGTGGGGTAATCCAGCGCGCCCAGGATATTCATTAAAGTGGTCTTTCCGCTGCCGGAACGCCCTTTTAGAATGGTCAGTTTATTCTCCGCAACGGTTAGGTTAATGCCCTTTAACGCCCAAAAAGTGTCGCCGCCTGTGGAGAAACCACGCTTGATATCTTTTGCAGACAGGATAATATTATTCATTAATTCGACCTCAAATGCGTCACAGACTGCACACGCCCATTTGGTATAAACACCATGTTGGAATGCAGCGCAACTTCCCTGCCCGGTGACATATGGTCTACGCCGTTAATAAAATATCCAATGCCGTCTCTGATGCTGCCTATAGCTTCCAGCGTGATATTTATTGTGTAACGCCCTTCTATTTCGGCAAGGGTGGCGGTGCCGTCTGAACGGTGCAAATAATCCATTGCGGGCAGCGCCTCGATGCCAACTACTGTACCTAAGGGCTGGCGGTCGTGCAAGCGGAACATGACGTCCCCTTCGCGAACGGCATCAACAATAAAATGACGTACTCTGTCGCCCTGAATAACCACATGAAATGACTCTGTGGGGTTGATAACTTGCTGAATACGGTCGGAGGTTTGGGTGTACACAAACCCCACCGCCAAAACCAGCACCGCAACTACTAATATGATATCGATTATACTGATGCGCCCTTTAATTCTTCCGTTATTGTCTATCATTGTCGACACCGCCTAATCTATAAATTCCAGATGCGTGATAAAACCGCGCCCTGCAAAATCGCGCGAGCGCACGTATATATCTTGGTTTACCGCAATGCGAATTTGGTTTACTTCGGTTTCAAGGTCCGTTATATTCGCCCACGATTCTATAACAATATAGGTAAATTCGCGTTCTTCAACGAGTACGCGCCGGAAAATATTGTTGGCTTCGTCCGCCACTTCTTGCATAAATGGTTGGGAGTATGCGTAAACGACATAGCCAATTGGCACACCGCGGGCACTTTCAAACACAATTGGCCCTGCTTCGATTTGCCTGTAAAACCCGGCGTCGTGACCACGCATAAAATCGTTTAACTCAACGGTAAAGCGGATTGGCCTGCCGCTTTCCGCTATGGCTTGCTGCGGCATGGAAAATAAATACGCCGCGTAAACGATGGCTATGCATACAACCACCAGAAACACGTCAAAGATGTTTATGACACCAAATATTTTGAACCTTCGCATTACATCAACTCCCTATACACATTTTCAGTATTTTCTGCCATTAGTGTGGCTGTAAATTGCTTATTGTAGCGCGCTTTTGCGCCTTTAGACAGCTTTTCGTATAAATCTGAGTCATTTTTCAAATTTGTAATTGCGTCATCCAGCGCTTCTGGGTCGCAAGGCGGCACCAGCAGCCCATTTGCGTTGTTTTCTATGACATATGGGTTGCCGCTAAAATTGGTTACAATGGCCGGTTTACCAATGCTCATGCCTTGTAGTAGCGACAGCGACGACGTTTCGGACACGTAGGACGCATTGATTTGCGCGTCCATTATCGCCAGTATTTCGTCTACATCGCTAACGAACCCCAGCAGCCTTACATTATTTAAGCGTTCATTTTTAATACGCTCGCGCAAATGCGCTTCGTAATCGCCATCGCCTGCGAACAATACGATAACGTTAAACGGCAGTTCTTTGGCGGTATCTAGCACATAGTCATGGCCTTTTATTTCCGTAAGCCGCGCGATGTACGCCACCACGAACGCATTTTGCGGAATATTGTATTTCTCACGTAATTTCGCGATTTTATCCGGCGGAAATTCCTTGGCTTGCGGCACCCCATTGTATACAACACGTATCTTTTTTTCAGACGCGCCCATTTCCAGTAACGTTGTTTTTGCCACGGGAGATGTGGCGATTATTCTGTCGCTAAACATGTTGTTGATGCCCCCCATAATCTGCCGCATGGGGAAGGATTTGCGGCTTTTGGGCACAGGGAACGCACAATGTAAAGTATGGACAATTTTGCATCGCCGGTAAAGCCGTGCCGCTACCCGCCCGGAAAATGACGCGTGGGTATGGACAATATCCGGTGCAATTTCTTTCAGTGTACGACGTATGGCTTTTACGCCCGCCCATGAAAAGGATTGGTCGGCGATGTGCGGTACTTCATGATACTTGATGCGCTTGCTTTTTAGAATAGGCGCAAGCCGTGAGTTTTTCGGCACTATGACTTCGGCCGTAAAATCTTTACTCATGGCATCCAGCAAAGTAAGCATTTGGTGCCCCGCGCCGCCGATATTTGTATCTGTGATTATGTGTAAGATTTTCATACCGTCACCTTTTCAATTTCAATCGTCAAACCCTGTCACAAATGCGCTTTCTGTTTTTATGGGAATAGGTTCTTCCGCTTTATATACCCGCGTAAACGCAACACTCAGGCCTATAAACAGATAAAACGTAAGCACGATACTATAGTTGAAAAACGAATGGTCGAAAATGCTTTGCACTAAAAACGCAACCATTGCAGACATCATCGCCGCGGACATTACCTTTAGGCGGAACTCCTTTGTTTTGCGGAAAAAATTCGCCTGCGTTCTAAAAAAACACGCCACAATGGCTATAAATAGCAAAAACCCGGCTATGCCGTTTTCCACAAGCATCTGCAAAAATAAATTGTGGGAATGCAGTGTGCCTGCCGCCGCTAAAGCATAGTAAGGATAAACCGTGTGATATGCCTCCAGCCCTTGTCCAACGCCCGTTAGCCAAAAATCTCTTGCCATGCGTATAGACCCTTGCCAAATAGACATGCGGAAAACAGTGGAAGAATCCGCAAAGTTTACGATGCTAAGCAGGCGGTTCATGATGGTTGGCGGGAGCACAAATGGTAAAGCGGGAATAAACGCCGCCAGCAGTATAACTAGCCGCTTTTCTATCAGCAAAATAAAAACGATTACCGCCAGCGGCAACGCAACGTACGCGCCGCGCGTATATGTTAACAGCAGGTTACCAAGTAAAAGCGCCGTTGCGCCTGCGGCGCAAAACTTCAAAAATACATTTTTGAAAAACACCACGCCGGCGGCAACGATGGGTATGGCCAACAGCAAAAATGTAGCGTAAACGTTCGAATTACCAAAAGTAGACGTTACCCTAAAGCGGATAGCCGCATGTAATTCCATATCCAGGTAAGAGGCGCTGCTTTCGTAGCCCACAAAAACTTGATACAAGCCCACAAGCCCGGTAAAGCCTGCGCTGGCAATAAAAATAAGAATAAATAAGTCTACACTTTTACGGCTGGTTGCCGCTGCGGAAACCGCCAATGCAGACATCATAAATACGGCTGTGAGAAGCGCAATTTGTATGCTGGCCCGCGGCGCAAAAGACATAAACGCCACAATCATAGACACCACGATAAAAATGAGCAAAAAAACCATCGTGCCATCAACGGCGAATGGGCGGCTCAAAAGCAACAAAAATAAAATGGGCAATAGCAATGCCCCCAGCATCATTGTAGGGAGAAATGGCGTTGCGAACAGTACTGCCGCAATCCCCAGTACAGGCGCGGCAAATAATGCCCATTGAAAGAAAGCCTTCACACCAAACCCAACTTGCGCATGGCTGCCGGGCTGCGGGATTGGTGTGCCGATATTGTCGCAAAGGGTATTAATCATCCACGAGCCGGAACACAATTTCGAAAGGGTCGAATTCCAATGAGCAGGAGCAGTTACAGGCTTTGGCAAGCGGTTAAGCACAGCGTGAATAAACGCCGCAAAATAGCTGCGTTTTACACTGTCGTCAAGCGGCGCAAGTTCTGCTACAAACGCGCGTGCGATAAAGCTGCTGCCACATAGCCTTTTGAAAAAATTAAGCACGGCTGTTAACCCGCAGAAAAACAAGCTGCCATCCATCCAGCGAGCCATCGCCGAAGATATCGCAGCCCAAAATGTCGTAACTTTAGCTGACAATCTGATACCCGCCTTTAATCATTACCCATACGTCTGTATCTGCGTAAAAACCGCGCCCGTCGGAACGTGGCACCAGTAGTAGATTATTTGTTGGAATGTTGTTGCCGTTTACAATATCGCGCCCGGCGGTTACATTCACCATGCCATCCGGGCCGGTAACAGCCGTTGCGGTTCCGCTTCTTAAAATAAATTCCGCACCGGCTTCGCCAATGAGCGTGCTGCCTGCAGGAATGAGCAGCGGCGTGAAAGGAACTACATACGCACCGCCGGGGGTTTGTCCGGTTGTCGCAAGGGCGGCGTCAAGAAAGTCGCCATAAATAGATTCGAAATACTGGATTAGGTCTGAAAACAGGACGTCGCGTTCAGCTCCTGTAATAATATTATTATTGCTGAGATAGCCTGTGGTTCCTGGTGCGATGTTATCTACAATAGCACGCAACTGGGATATCTCTGCGTTAAGCTCGGCAATTCTACTTTCTACATAGCGGCGGGTGACAAGCGGGTCGTTGGCATCGCCCGGCTGGGCAAGCGCAGGTACAAAATGCAGTGCCGCCATTGCAGCAATGAGCAGTGCCATAATTATCAGGGATTTTAGAGTTCTGTTTTTTTTCATTTCGGTTCCTCCGTTATTTCATTCAGCAACGCTTCCATTTCTTCTACGGTGCTGGCTTTATTTACACGCCGTCTTATATCCGCAGAGCCATACATTCCCTTCGTGTACCACGAGATATGCTTGCGCATTTCCTCGATACGCGCGGTTGGGTGCGCGGCTACTGCGTGTAAGTGGGCGATTGCTGTTTGGATAATTTGCTCGTGCGATGGTGGCGGCGGTAATACTCCTGTTTGCATGTATTGCAACGTACGCGAAAACAACCATGGGTTTCCCATTGCCCCACGGGCAATCATCAGCCCGTCGCAGCCGGATTGCTGCAGGCGTTTTACCGCGGCTTCCGGGGAAAAGATATCGCCGTTGCCAATCACGGGTATTTTCATCGCTTGCTTTACGGCTGTAATCGCGTCCCAGTCGGCCTCACCGGAATAATACTGGTCGCGGGTACGCCCATGCACAACTATTGCCGCTGCGCCAGATTCCTGTGCCACTTTTGCCATTTCTATTGCGTTGGCTGTGGATGGAGTAAAACCCTTACGGATTTTTACCGTAACCGGGCGGTGCGACGCTTTTACCGCACTTTCTATCATTTGCCCCGCTAAAACAGGATTTTGCATCAATGCCGCGCCTTCGCCGTTTTTTACGATTTTCGGCATTGGGCAGCCCATGTTGATATCTATAATGTCGTATCGAACCGATGGAAAATGGCCGTCTATGCGCTTTATGGCTTCTGCCAAAATTTCCGGCTCGTGTCCAAAAAATTGGATTGACCATGGGCGCATTTCACATGGGGGATAAACAGAATTTGAATCGACAACCTGTGAAGGGTTTTCCATCAATCGAATCGTATTTTTATTACCATAAACGATGCTTTTGGCACTGACCATTTCCGAAACCGTAAGCCCTGCGCCATGCTGCCAAACAATGCTGCGGAAAAATTGGTCCGAAACACCTGCCATTGGTGCCATAATGAGGCGGTTTCTTATTTTGATGCTTCCTAGCTGCATAATTTTTTCTGTTCCTTAGAAAATGTCATAGATTGTTGTATGTTCAGTTTTAACATTTCCTTAACAAAATTGCAAGCTTTTGCAGATGCTTTCACGGAAATTCTGCAATTCCGGTGACATTACAGACAACATTGCGAAAGACCTGGTACCGAGTCCTTTTGTCGGCATAAAAAATCCATGTGACAAAATCCGCAATTTGGTGTATTCTTGTCCTCTAAGCACGTGTATTCTGTTTGCGGTAAACCGCAAACGGGCTAGTGGAAAGCGGTATGGCCGCTTTCTTATGTGCAAACACATAAGGAGAGAATGTTCATGGATAAAAAACCAACTATTTTTAGCGGCATACAACCAACAGGCATACCCACACTTGGTAGTTTTCTTGGAGCTGTCAAACACTGGGAACGCCTAAGTACAGATTACCAATGCCTATATTGCGTTGTAGATTCTCATGCTATAACTGTGCGTCAAGACCCTAAAGCATTGCGCCAAAATTCACGCGCAATGCTGGCGTGGCTTATAGCCCTTGGGCTTGACCCGGCAAAAAATACATTGTACTACCAGTCACAAGTCCCTGCGCATACGGAACTTGCTTGGATTTTGAACTGCTTCACATATGTAGGTGAGCTTAACCGCATGACACAATTCAAGGAGAAATCTGCAAGACATGCAGAGAATATCAATGCAGGGTTATATACGTATCCCGTGCTTCAAACCGCAGATATTTTATTGTTCCAAACCAATATGGTTCCTGTTGGCGACGACCAAAAGCAGCATCTTGAACTTGCACGTGATGTTGCAGAGCGTTTTAATAGAATATATGGCGATGTTTTCGTTGTTCCAGAGCCATATATTGCCCAAGTTGGCGCACGTATTATGGGGCTACAAACACCGGAAAATAAAATGTCAAAGTCGGACGAAAATGAAAATAATATTATTTTCCTTTCCGATGCGCCAAATGCAATTTTGAAAAAATTCAAGCGCGCGGTAACGGATTCCGACAATCAAATCCGTGTTGCACCGGAAAAGCCGGGCATCAGCAATTTGCTAACCATTTATTCCTGTGTGACAGGCAAAACGCTTAAAGAAAGCGAAGCGGACTTTGAAGGCAAAATGTACGGGCATTTGAAAACAACCGTAGGCGAAGTAGTCGTGGAAATGCTCAAACCATACCAAGAAGAACAAGCGCGCCTTGTGGCAGACACCGCATATTTAGATAAAGTTGCAGCAGAAGGCGCAGCAAAAGCAGCGGAGATGGCCGCGCCAACGCTGGCGAAGGTTAAGGAAGCGGTTGGGTTTGTGGTGTAGAACGGTGTAAAATCGAATAAAGCAAATAAGCCGGTGAAGGGAGCAATGCTTCCATAATGAAGAATCAAAAATGGATTTTTGTAAAAACTGCTCTTATCACATACTTGGCCGCCTCAAAAATACTCTACTGGATTGATGCTGCCTCTGATATGATGCACGGCGACATAGGGGGCGCATGGGTTGTAGTCATCCTTCGGTTAATAGGCCGGGATTTACCCCTTGTACTTGCCGTAATAGGGTTCGTATTTATTCACAAATCAAAAGGCCGCCTGTGGATTAAACTGATAGTGGGTTATGTAGCCACAATTTCGATATTGTTCCTGTACTTGTTCATCATGGTGTCTATTGGCAGAATATATATTGCATCGTCGTACCTTTACCTATTCACATACTACTCAGTAAGTTATGCAGTCATAAACTTGGTGTTGCTGGGCAAAGATTTTTTACGGAGAAGAGCAAAAACGGAAGAAATTTCGATAATAAACAATGATGGGTAGCTTAACTCATATCCCATGTTTTAACCGCCTCTTCCCACACCACATTGCTCACAGGCGATGCATATTCACCCATTTTCCGCCCCGTGTCCAACACGTGCCACACAAGCGGGGCAAAGTAATCTTTAGCTTCCAATGCTTCTTTTTTCATCACGCGGCTCCACACCGGCGCATACGCTGTAAAACCGGAGGAATCCAATGCGTTAATGATAAGCTGCCGGTCGTACTCTACTCGCCGCTCTTCAACTTTCCAGCCATCGTCGCTTATTGTCAAAACGGTGTACGCCGCCCGCGTATCCCAGTCCAGCGGTTCGCCGCAAGAGCCGGGGTTTATAAACAGCCGTCCTTTGTATTCCATGTGAAATTGCAAATGATTGTGCCCACATAGGTACACGCCTTTAGGGCGTTGCACTATTTCATTTACAACGCCTGGGGTAGACAAAAATGTCTTGCGTGCAAACCGCAAATATTCATCATGGGTGAAGGGCTTCTCTTCCATAAGCTCCCTAAAATGCTCTGACCAAAACGGCTTGATTTTAGGCTGTTGATAAAACATTCCCGTATTGTGTTCAAGATGGACATTTATACCGCAATCCGTAAACGCTGCTGTTTGTGGCAAATTTAGTACATATTCCAAATTCTCTGGCGAAAGGGAGCGATATCCCCAATATACAGGCTTCATCTGTTCGTGGATTAGCTCTTGTGGAGCTTTCCCTTTTAAGGGGACAAAATAATCTTCGCCATTCCCACGTATTACCACCGCAGATTTTAGCTTGCGGATAGCGTCCACCACTTCACCGCCCTGCGGGAAACTGCTTGCATAGTCGCCAAGCAGCAGGTATGTGTCTATGCCCATAGCTTCCGCGTCTGCCAAAACTGCTTTGAAGGCATGGTTATTGCCGTGTATATCCGAAATTATTGCGTATTTCATGGTCTATTTGCTCCTGTCGTGCTTCTTAATCTAGCGCAATTGTATCACAATACATACCCGCATGAGCAAGGCAAACAAATTCTTTGACAAATTTTTAGAAATAGTCAATAATAACACTTGCAAAAACAAGTTCACACTGTTAAAATAGCAATTGGCACTCTTTCGTTTAGAGTGCTAACAAACAGTAAATTGCGAAGCAATGAACATAACCTTAAGGAGGCAACAAGGATGAAGCTAAACCCATTATGCGACCGTGTAGTGCTTCGGCAGTTAGAGGCAGAAGAAACCACAAAGTCTGGCATCGTGCTACCAGGTGCGGCACAAGAAAAGCCACAACAGGCAGAAGTAGTAGCAGTAGGCCCCGGTGGCGTAGTAGACGGCAAAGAAATTAAAATGGAAGTAAAACCCGGCGACAAAGTGATTTATTCTAAGTACGCAGGCACAGAAGTTAAATTAGAAGATGAAGAATTTATTATCGTAAAGCAAAACGACATTTTGGCAATAGTAAAATAAGGAGGAGACATTTATGGCAAAGCAAATTAAGTACGCCATTGAAGCGCGTACAGCCTTGGAAGCCGGTGTAAACAAGCTGGCAGATACCGTAAACATTACATTAGGCCCAAAAGGCCGCAACGTGGTGCTTGACAAAAAATACGGCACCCCACAAATTATTAACGACGGCGTAAGTATCGCCAAAGAAATAGAGCTTGAAGATGCATTTGAAAACATGGGTGCACAACTGGTAAAAGAAGTGGCCACAAAAACCAACGATGTTGCCGGTGACGGAACCACCACCGCAATCGTACTTGCGCAAGCAATGATTCGCGAGGGTTTGAAAAATATTGCTGCAGGCGCAAACCCAATTATTTTGCGCGGCGGTATGCAAAAAGCCACCGATGCCGCGGTTGAGGCTATCAAAGGCATGAGCCAAAAAGTAAATGGCAAAGACCACATTGCAAAAGTTGCTGCAATTTCTGCCGCAAGCAACGAAGTGGGCGAAATGATTGCAGACGCTATGGACAAAGTGTCCAGCGACGGCGTTATCACTGTAGAAGAATCCAAAACCATGTATACCGAGCTTGAATTGGTAGAAGGTATGCAATTCGACCGCGGATATTTATCTGCGTACATGTGTACAGATATGGAAAAAATGGTTGCCCACCTGGACAGCCCGTATATCCTTATCACCGACAAAAAAATCTCTACCGTACAGGAAATTTTGCCGGTGCTGGAGCAAATTGTACAAACCGGCGCAAAACTGCTTATTATTGCAGAAGATGTTGAAGGCGAAGCCCTTACAACTCTTGTGCTTAACAAATTGCGTGGCACATTCAACTGTGCAGCAGTAAAAGCCCCTGGCTTTGGCGACAGACGCAAAGCAATGCTTGAAGATATCGCCACCCTAACAGGCGGCACCGTTATTTCTTCCGAGCTTGGTCTTGAGCTTAAAGAAGCAACATTGGAGTCTTTGGGCCGTGCAAAATCTGTGCAAATTGACAAAGAAAATACCATCATTATCGACGGCGCAGGCGACAAAGGCGCAATTAACGCCCGTGTTGCCCAAATTAAGGCCCAAATCGAAGAAACAACATCCGAGTTTGATAAAGAAAAATTGCAAGAGCGTTTGGCAAAACTGGCCGGCGGCGTAGCGGTAATCAAGGTTGGCGCACCAACCGAAACCGAGCTTAAAGAGAAAAAATTACGCATGGAAGATGCCCTTGCCGCAACGCGTGCCGCTGTTGAAGAAGGCATTATCTGTGGTGGCGGCAGCGCATATATCCACGCGCTTGCCAGCGTTAAAACAGCAACAAAAGGCCTTGTGGGCGATGAAAAAACCGGCGCGCAAATCGTGCTTAAAGCACTTGAATCTCCGATTCGTCAAATTGCATTTAACGCAGGCCTTGAAGGCGCAGTCATTGTTGAAGCGCTGAAAGGCAAAGGGAAAAATATGGGCTTTGACGTGCTGACCGAAACTTTTGTAAACATGGTTAAAACCGGTATTATAGACCCAACCAAAGTAACACGTTCTGCATTGCAAAACGCAACAAGCGTTGCGTCTACACTGCTAACCACCGAAGCTATTGTTGCAGACATTAAAGAGCCAGAGCCTCCAATGCCCCCGGGCGGCGGAATGGGAATGATGTAGTTTACCGCGATATAAAATAAACCGCTCATTTCATGCCAACGAAGGCGTGAAATTGAGCGGTTTTTTTAATCAAAAACAAAAGAAAAGCGCATTGCCCAGCAAGCAATTTTACTTAAACACCGGCCCATAAGCCGCACAAGCCCTATAATCCTGCCCTTCCTTATCCATGCCAAAGGCATTCCAAGCCGCCGGACGGAATATCTCCTCGTCCTTCACATTGTGCATAGAAACCGGTATGCGCAGCATCGAACACAGTGTAATCACATCTGCGCCAATATGCCCGTAGCTGATTGCGCCGTGGTTGGCCCCCCAGTTATTCATCACATCGTATGCGGATTTGAACGGGAATTTATCGCCTACGCGCGGCGCAAACCAGGTGCATGGCCAGGTGTAGTCTGTGCGCTTCCATAGCGCGTCGGATACTTCTGCGGGGAGTTTTACGGTGTAGCCTTCTACCAATTGCAAAACAGGGCCAATGCCTTTGACCAAGTTCAGGCGCATCATGGTAACAGGCATTTCGCACTCGGTGATGAACCGTGACGAATACCCGCCGCCGCGGAAGTAGCCGTTATCCGCGGGGCACCATTCCGTGGCCGCAAGTATGGCCTCCTGGTCTGCTTCGGTGATATCGTACCACGGTTTAATCAGGTTATTGCCGTTTGCGTCCTTTGCCACGCCGCTGCCGTCCATACATGCCGCGCCGGAGTTTATCAAGTGGATAAGCCCGTCCGCTTCTTTCACCTTGCCGCCCACCTCAAAGCCGGTGGCTTTTTTAATGGCATCCGGGCTCCAGTAGGTGCGGACATCTGCAAATATTTGCGCGGTGTTGGTGAGCAGCTTGCCGAATAGCATATTTACGGCGTTGAGCACGTCGTTTTCTGTGGCTAATATATACGGCTCGCGCGGGCCGGTCCAGTCGAACGATGTGTTTAGCAGGCTTTCCGCAAAGTCGCCATTGGGGTAAAAATCTGTCCATTGGCGCTGCCCTTGGAAGCCAGCGGCTATGGCGTTGTGGCCAAGTGCTTCTTCTTCGCAGCCTTTGGGCAAATTGGGGTTGCCATTCATTAAATCTTTGATGACGCACATCATTTTAACGACAAATTCCCAGTCCACGTCTTTTTGCTCGCGTGTTTTTTGTACGTGTGCGGGGTTTTTATCAAAGCCCTCTTTGCAGTGTTTTTTTGTCCAGGCCAGGGCTTTTTCGTATTCTGCCTTGTCGTAAATTTCTTCTGTCATGCGGCGGATTAACTCGGTTTCGTCTACGGACTCCACACGCATCCCCAGGTATTCTTCCATAAACGCGGAGTCTATAATCGAGCCGCCAATGCCCATACATATAGAGCCGATTTGCAAATAAGATTTGCCGCGCATGGTGGCCGCCGCCACTGCCGTGCGCCCAAAGCGCAGCAGCTTTTCCACTACGTCCGAGGGAATGTCTGTTGCGTCTGGCTCTTGCACATCTCTGCCGTATATGCCAAAGGCGGGGAAGCCTTTTTGCGCATGGCTTGCCAGCACCGATGCCAAGTATACCGCGCCGGGGCGCTGCGTGCCGTTAAAGCCCCACACGCCTTTAATGGTAAGTTGGTCTTGATCCATGGTTTCTGAGCCGTAGCACCAGCACGGTGTAACGGTTAGGGTTATATCCACGCCCGCTTTGCGGAATTTATCTGCGCAGGCAGCGGCTTCCGGCACACGGCCTATGGTGGTGTCTGCGATAATTACTTTTACAGGTTCGCCGTTTGAATATCGCAAATGGGATTCGAATAGTTTTGCGGCGGCTTTTGCCATGTTCATGGTTTGTTCTTCCAGCGAGCCGCGTACGTCTAAAATACCGCGCCTTGCGTCTATGGTTGGGCGAATGCCTATTACGGGGTAACTGCCTACCAATCTGTTTGGTTTCATTGCTTAAACATCTCCTTTATATATGTCTATAATTTTCTGCCCATGTATAACTGATAAGTTAACGTGTCTGC